>Ga0049105_1000156_pt1 | contig 17889 bp, 12 predicted proteins | sample WorMetvaBAHAMAS1_FD_61260 | JGI IMG/M metagenome (GOLD analysis project Ga0049105, IMG submission 61260) | Worm MetaG Olavius vacuus BAHAMAS.1 | ecosystem: Host-associated > Annelida > Digestive system > Unclassified | place: Germany: Marburg | collected 2013-04-09
TTTTAATTTTTTCCAGGTAAGGTGCGCACATAAATCGGGTGATGTGATAAATTTTATTATACTCGCGTGTAGAGTTTCTTCGCGATTAAAATGATATAAAAACTATAAAAATCGGTTAAGCGGTTAGCCAAAGTTATAGTCAAAAATAAAATGTCACGTTTTTTATGGTTCACTGTGTAGTTTAAACTGAATCGCCACTCAACGTTTCTTTAATTTTTCGTATGAAGTACATGCTTCAAAAATTACCGGCTGCTTTAATTGACATGTTCAGACCAACAGTTCGGCCAAATAGTTAACAACTTTAAACAATTTCAACAAGACATACTGGACATCGACTCAGTGACAATCACGACAGATAGTTGGATACAAAACAGAACTGACGCTTCATTGTATTTACTAATAAGCTAAATTTTCACTTAGTCTTACTTAAGGACCCCTGTAAGCGTAACATAATCTCAAAAAGTCTTAAGCAGTGGTTATTGTGGGCCTTTGAATACTGCCGAGACGAAGTGCCTTAACATAGTGCGCTACGCAAGCTTGTAAAACGATATTTCGTCTCTGCGGGGTTTCCCGTTCTAATCATGGGATTTTCCACTGTGTGTTTCCTGTTGCACCCAGTGCTCAGTAACGAGAGCGAAGAAGGGGTGTATCTGAGACGTCATACGCATAATATTGTAATATTCTATTAACGATAAGTTAGTACCAGGTATGTAACAGATGTCACCACAAAATGCGCTGTATTTAATTTATGTGAGCTTACATTTCCGTTGAGTTTCTTGAAAGAATAGCAGAAAACGAAAGTAAAAACCTTGGCAAATATACTGCTGACGCCATACGCTAAAAAATTCCAGTTTTTGCTCCGTATTGCCTAGCTAAAGTGTGGATTTCGATATTTACATAATTTTGACTGATTCGTTAAGTTATTGTAGAACTGTTGTATAAAGTGCTATCGTGACTGCTTTGTTATTAGATGGTTGATGTTTTCGCTCATTTAAGGTACGTAACTACCGTAGCTGTCACTTTCTTTTTCGTATCCACTGACAGCACTGCATAACACAGTGAAAAGGAAAGTTTAGTCTTCATCATAATGATTTTGCAATGGATAACGTTTGTTTCATACAACTGGTTGTGTCAGTGACGTGTCTGCCTCCGCCGTGGAGGTCATTTGTAGAGGCATTTTCATTAAATTTTCGGAAACTAGAGGCAACTGGTTAGATTTTTGGGGTGACCTGGTGTAATTAGTAAGCATTATTTTACGTTGCTGGATTGGTCTACCAGCTGCAGCCAAAAGCGCCAGTCAGTATACGGGATCCAGAATTTGTTCTCACTTAAACGGTTACAGTTTTTTAAACGATTCACATTCACTGATGGTGTAGGTTATTGAAGCCATTCACCAGGGGTCATCCTACTCATGGTTTTATCAGCTTGTCCTCGGAAGAGGTATGAACTCTTTCAGTCTCTGTGAGAGCTCTCTAAGGATATACTTATAGCCTACTATACTAAACTGTTTGGATCCGCTTTCGAGTTGCTGGTTGATCAATTAGCAGGGCAGACAAGGCCACTATAGGGGGAGAGAATGAGGGGATGCATCCTCACCGGTGTCTGTATAATTAGTGTAGCAGGCTGACAGACTTTTCCGCATAAGCTTAATTTTCATATCGTTCATGTTCACGATGCGGCTTAATCTGTCCGCCAGATCTGCTGACATTCGACCAATTGTTGGAAGAAGCAGATCAGCAGCTCTTCGCCAAGCTCTGCAACAACTCTGACCATCACTGCCTTCACAGTCTGCTGTCTCTCCATGCAGTAGCGTCACAACGTTACCAACTGCGCCAGAGAGCACACAGCAGAGACATGCCTGAAATACCGGCCACCTCACAGACTCAAATTTTCAAATGTTTCCACACGCCTTGTACATAAAGATACACACGTGCTGAATAACACTCCTAGCCTATATTGTTAACATTCTGAACAGTTGAACAGTGCATACCACGTCTGTGTCAATTGCGTATTTTGTTTATCTATGTATGAAATTGTAGACAAAATTGACTGTCAGGTATAGGCCTATATGTAAGAGACGTGCCCGTCCTTTTGTAGCAAATAATGTAGATGTAGCAGTAACACGTGGACACAGCGTTAAACTTGTTGTACAGAAGTCACGTATTAACGCCCATAAATACTTTCTCTCAAGTAACGCTATACAGAGATGGAATAGTTTTCCGGCCACACCAGACGACTTTTCGTCTTTAGTACATTTCAGAAGATTCCTACAACGTACTGATTTGAGTAGATCTAAAGTAGGTAGTAATTAGTTGTGTTTTTAACAATTTTTGCTTTATTATAGAGGCAGGCCTACTGTGAATAATCAGTATAGTTTGGCAGTGTGTTTCAGGCCGCCATGTCTGTTAGTGTTCTTACGAGAACCTTGAAGTTGATGTGCTTTTTTAATAAACACAGTTTCAAAACCACTCAGCTTTCGGGTGGCTTCGCCCTCACAACCCCCATCCCCCACCAAGGGCTTTGCCCCTGGACCACGCTGTGACTCAGTCTCAGATCCCCGTCACACCCACCGATAATTTACGATCTGCCCCATGGACACTACAATGGTCATCACACATTCTGTTGCGAGAAGAGTGTTTTCTGAATGGCTAGGCCTATAGCAAAACTACTGGCACATTCGGTTAATGCGTAGGCCCCGTCTCACGGCGTCTCTCACATCTGTTTTTCTGTTATTCGGCGTCTTTTACTGCAGGCAGCCTGTACCGCATATTCTAGTTCTGCAGGATCTCCAAAGATGCCGGTATTCTCTCATATTCACAACGAATGACATGTCGTTACAGCAGCTCACTTTAATATTAGGCCTCACATCACGTACATTCCTAAATTTAAGTTAACATCTCAAGAGCCACCTGTTTGATTGACTGACAGCGCCTCTGAGGACTATTTAGGACGCGCTTTACAAATCTGCGCATCATCATCATCATCACCATGATCAACTTCAGCAAACTGATAACATTTGGATTCACACTTGGTGGAGCAGGAGCTCCAGTGCTACTCCTAACTGAAACCCGTGGCATGATGCTATCATGCTGTACTCTTGAAATATGTGACCAGTGGTGATTTTCAAAACTGAACATGGTGGAGGTAAACGAGAATTATGAAAGACGATGAACAAGTGCTGTGAGCTGGCTAAAACATACACCAGCACACACGGGTTGAGATGTACATGTACTTCTATATAGGGCAAGTATCACGACATAGCCTTCTTCATTACAATGAACCCAATGACCGACGGCACCATGCAATTCATTCGTTCATTCATTTTCTTTGTTTCTTGAAGAGTCCCGTTGGCCAGCTACACTGTGAACTACCAAAGGAAGCATAAGTACCATTTTTCTTACTTTGCATAGACTTGACCACAAGTTCATTGATGAAGTTTCTCTTATGAAGTTTAGGAAGACGATTAATGTGCATGTGCAGATCAAATTGAGCATGGATTGTTAATGTTTAGAAAGCTACTAGAAAACGACAGTGGCGTCACTAGGGTTGGTGTCACCTGGTGCGGTAACTGATGGTGTCGCCTTTTTTACCTCAGAAAGTTATGAGCTTTTTTAGTCGTCGTTCTCTACAGTGATGTCCTTTATTTAGTCATTCGTCCTATAAACTACCGTCACTACTCACACCCTCTCTGCCTTTCCAGGTGATCGTTTGTCCAGTGTTTCTTGTAAATTCAACCGCAAAAAAATATTTACACTTTCAGTAGGGTGTCACCCCCTAGATGATGTCACCCGGGGCGGTCCGCCCCCTAGTGACGCCACTGGAAAACGATGCTTTTGATCTGTGTAGGTACACAGGTCATTTTGGCTTTGAACTGCTTCTACGGTTACGAGCCTCAGCATGGCTGATGCTCCTGATTTGACAGAACCTGCGTCTGTAGTGACAGTGCAAGTGGACGTTGATCGTTGTATCTGGAAGTACATCAACAAATCAGCCGAATATCAAATTAAAGTTGACGCTATCGGCAAAGAATATGAGGTGTCGGTCGGCGACACGGATGCCGAGAGTAGCGAGTGCGTGAAGCTGAGTGTGAGTGGTAGCGGAGAGCGTGCTAGTGATGCTGGCGCGGCACTGGTACGGCTCGTTGCGGAATGCCAACAGACAGTCAGCACGTACACGATACAAGGTCAGGATCAGGAAACGTGCAGCACAGTCAGCGAGAACTCGTCGATGCTCGATGACAAAGGCTCAGCACTGGTTGATGAGGATTCAGCAGCTGGTATAATACGACTGACCGGTACCAAGGACGAGATCAAGCATGCTCTCGGCTTTCTCGAAATTCTCGGCGTCGCAATCCCGGCGCCTAGCGAGCTACCACTGCCAGTACAGACGACGGCCGCAGTCGATGAAGCGCCTCCACCATCACTGCAGTTGTGGAAAGAACAGGAAGGAGACCTGGAAGAAGACAACATCTATGACCCTCAACAAAATGGCTCGCCGGCAGCTGTCGTTGTTGATGCTAAGCTGTGGAAGTACTTACAGAAGTCGAACAGTCAGTGGGTCGCCCAGATAACAGACGTGCGTGAGATGGGTATTGTTATCACCGAGTCACTGACGGCCGACGGAGCTGTGTCGCTGACCTTCACCGGCATCGAAGACGACGTCGTTAAAGCAACTGAACGTATGCGTCAGCTGGTCGAGCGCTGTCAAGATGTGGTGCAGACAGTCGACGTGGTTTGTCCCGAGTCAGCGGTCCACGCCAAGGTACTGAAGTTCCTGTCACACATCAGCAAGTTGCCGGCGTACGTCGTCGTGGAGTCGGACGAACGTCTGACAGCGACAGGCACGTCCGTCGAGCTCGATGAATGCGCTAACAAGCTTGCTAAACTCGGTGCTTCATTGGCGCGTGTCAACAGAGACCACCCAACTAGCACAGGCAGGAGAGAGATGACCAGTGATGATGAGCCGTTCCCCAATAGTCCGTGGCTTGACCTTGGTGGCGAGGCCAGCAGCGGCGTGAAGCCGGACCTGGAAGAGGACGAGCGTATCGCCCGCCAGCTGCAGGAGCAGGATGATGCAGAAAGTCATGGGCACATGGTCGCAACTCGTGTCTCTAGACCAGCTGACGACGGCGGTGAAGAAGGTCGACAGTACGGTGAGATTCCAGTGCCGATTGAGGATGCCCTGTGGTCATTCGTCGAGAAGCGGCGCGCGTCACAGCTGCAGCAACTGCGTGAAGCGTACATGGTCAAGATCTCTTCGTACCCAGCGGCGCAGGAGGGATTCGTTGTCATTGCCATCGAGGCAGAGTCAGCGCTGATGCTGGAGTGCGCGCAAGACGAGCTCATCCAGCTGCTGGAAAACCTGCGCGGTTCCATAGTCGTCCAGATACTGCAGACTGGCGACGAAGAAGGCGGGAGAGCTCGACAAATGCCGCCGGAAATCGGACAATTGTTCAGCCAGCTTGCTGAAGGCACTGACGCCGTCATTGAAGTGAAAAGCAACAACATCAGCATTACGGGACCAGAGGTTAATGCTTGTTTCATTCTCTGTCCTCATCATATTTCTAGATAACAGGGCGAGTGAGTAAAGTCAGTGCAATATTTAGTCAGTATTTCTGCATTATGTTGAACGGATTAATTCGCTGTAGCCGTAGGTGAATTTCGATATGCATTTTTGCTTACTGTGTCATAAATAGACCACGTTTACCTTTACCTAATGAACTGGATAGCAGTTGATGGCGAACCGTATGCCTCCGCCAGAAAACGTTTAAGTGACCTTGACCTTTGAACCCGTGACCTTGAAAACCTAATCAGTTCGTGGAACGATGTTTGAGTAAGTTTTGGTTCACTCCCTTCAGCGGTTGGGGGGGGGCATCGCATTCACAATATTTCTATGGCCATTACTAGCTGACCTTGACCTCTGACCCATTGATCTTCTCAATATCATCAACGTTATGTGAAGCTGGTAATGATTATTTGTGGTAAGTTTCATTAAAATATCTCCATTCGTTCAGTAGATATATAGCTGAAAATGGACTCACAGACTGACAGAGGCACGCGGACAATCTGACTGCTTAATGTCTCCCGCGCCTATCGGCGGGAGGCATAATTAAATAAGCATATTTCATACAACGTACAACATCATAAGGTTGCTAATTTTGTTTTATTGCAGAGGGCCGTTGGCGAGTGTCAACAGAAGATTGCAGCGTTTGTGCAGCAGGTGCAGCAAGGTGAAGGCATGGGCGGTGGTGGTGGTGGAGGTCGTGGAATGAGACTGGGAGGCGGTCGTGGCAGAGGGATGGACTTACCGTCTGACATGAGCGACGCCGAAATGGCACGTTATATGCGCTCTCAGGGAATGCAGTTACCAGGTGCCCGTGGCGGTCCTGCTGACATGATAAGCGCTGCAATGGGCGGGGGTGGCGGCCGCGGCGGTGGCCCAGGCGAATACGGAGGCTTCTTTGGTATGCCGACAGGCGCCAGTTCCTTTGCACCGTTTGCTTCTCAGAACGAATTTGGCATGAGAAGAGAACCACAGAGAGGAGCAGGAGGAGGAGGTATGTGGCCACCAGAGCAGCGCCCCACTGGAGGACTGGACATGCTCGGCGTTGGTGGTCCGATGACACAAGGGATGTTTGATAGTGGTGGAAGAGATGGAGATGCCGGCTTGGGGCCGTTTGGTCGCACTGCCGGTGCTGGTGCCGACATGTTTTCAGTCGGTCATCCTCCAACACTACCAGCTCAGCAGAAGTCGCAGCAGCAGCAGCCGCAGCCGCTTCCAAGCATGGAGAAATCAGCTGATGAGAACCGTGTCAGTCAAGAGTCGAAGCTACGAAGTGTCAGGTTTGCTGACGAGGAACCGGCACAGCAGTTGAAACCGGCGGCAGTTGCTTCCACTAACGTTCACGAACTTCGTGAAGAAGCCAAGATGTGCAGCGTCTGCCAACATTCAGAACGAGGTGACATTGTATTGTATTAATTTGTGCTGTACTCTTTTCTTTCACCTTCAGTCTTCACGATGAGATTTCTCTCCTTCAGATTTAGCAGCCAATTCGTGTGGAAACGGTGACCAGCTAGTTTGCATTTATTTGGACAATTAAAAAAAACAAATATATTTTTGTTCTAGTATATCAGAGAAACTGTGTGCATTTTCACCTTGACTTAATAATAATATGTTGACATCCATGCATGATGAACGTTGGAACTTTATGGTCGGCACGATGATGATGCTGTTTGATACATGCAAAACAGCAAGTAAAATCAACAGTTGCTGATGCTGCAAACAGACTAACAAATGATGTATGGGTATGTACGTGTCTGCTGTCTGTATACTGTTGTAATGTTTGCTATGTGGTTTGTGAACAGATGGTGAGCCATGTAAGCACGCGTTCTGTGTGTCATGCGTCCAGCAGTACTTCAGCGATGGTCAACATCATTGTCCAGTCTGTGGCACTGATGACGACAAGTCACCGGGAGCACCTGCGAATGCAACTCAGCCTGCTGATGGCGTCATGATGGTTACCTATGACAACGCATTCAGACTACCAGGCTACGAGACGACGTCACGTGGGACTATCATCGTCTGCTACAGCTTCCCGCCAGGAGTGCAGAAGGCAACTAAATCGCATTCTATCCTTGATCCTTCCTGTGCATTTCATCTTACCACTGCCTGTTCACTTCCATCCACCCATCTATGAAGCAGGGTTCCCACTCAAATGACAGAAGCAAATTTCAGGACTTTTCAACACCATAAATCCCACAAAATCATCACATATTACAGTATCGTTCATGGCTGCTAACTCGTATACGACAGCAAAAAAAACTATGGATATTAATCTGCCTGTGCCCATTATAGACGCTAAAACGATGCTTGTTTCTCAAATTATATAACAAAAATTACTCCATCAATGGCCTGTTTTTTTTCAGGACCATGTTCTAAAATTTTGTGACTTTTTCAGCACCCAAGTCCTAATTCAGAACTTTTGAGGGCCTAAAAAATCAAAAGATGAATTTCAGCACTTTTCAGGACCCGTGAGAACCCTGACGAACATTTCACAGTCATTTGGTACTTGTGTGTGATATTCATGTCAACTCATCCAGGATTTTGCACCTTCGGTTAAAGTTTGTCAACAGTTCTCAACACTAATCGTGCAGTAGCTGTTTAACATGTGATGTGACCACCGTGTCATTTCAGCATCCTTCTAGCTTGACCCTTCTACAGCAGTACAGACTGACAGGCTCGTCCTGACACCTGTAGCAGTGGCCAGCAAATATAAGGCACAGTTGCCATAATTTTCACTTATTATTATTACAAATAGACTGACAGAGCGATCTTATCACAAAAATGCTGCAGGGGCACTTTGCATAGTCAGAATGAGAAATGTGTCAATACAGAGAGCTAAGTCAAGCTCAGTAATCATCAGACCTTGATCAATATTAAGAATGTCTTTAGCTCGTTGGAAGGTGGCCAGTTATCAGTTGCTTAATGTTTGTTGTAATTAACAGCCAACTTGCCAATATGAACATACTGCTGTGTTCAGGATTCTCAGCCGAATCCTGGACGGAAGTACAATGGCATCTCATATACTGCTTTCTTTCCACTGTCGACAGAAGGGTCAAGAATTGTTGATCTGCTCCAGACAGCATTTGACGAGCGACAGCTGTTTGCTCTTCTGCCAACCTCAGATGGCAAATCTGAGGAAATCACCTGGAGTGGGGTTCACCACAAAACAAATATATACGGTGGGCCAAAGATGTGAGTACTTGTTGACACTTTCACTACTAGGCCTACAGTTCTGTTTGATGCTGACACACAGCAGCAGGTTTGCAACTAGTGCAAATTTGGGCTGCAGTGATAATAATAATAATATACACCAAGAAGCTACTCTTGTTCTGTGCATTTTAAATAATTGTAGCAAACCTGTTTATACAACATTGTGTCAAATTGCAGAAATATTGCGTTCTCTTGTGGTTTTGTGCAGATGTGGTTATCCAGATCCAGTTTATCTCAAACGAGTCAGCCATGAACTACACAAGAAAGGATTTCATTAATTCTCTACCATTTTCAAGTCATCAAATTTTTCCTGCAATGTCTACACTTCACAGAGTCAGAGTGATTAACTAACAATTACAGAAGTATCCAGTTACAGTTATAAGGAAACTAAGGATTTGCTAAGCACTAAGGTATCCCGTTTATTGCATGCATGTGATAGTGTATAGTATGTTACTGTTAGCTGCCCTAGGCATTCTGTGTGTACAAATCCTGCTCCAGGAATGCGCAAGGTTTCTTTTGATAGACGCGCCTAATACATGACGAGCAGCGAACACTGAAACATTGGAGAGTGTGAGTGTGTTGCTAGTAAGTGATAGACAAAGTCACAAAGAATACATAAGTAATAAACAAGCTGTTATTTGCCACAGCCAATATTGAAAACTGCATCTAACGACTGACTGTACTACATGTGACATTTTATTTTTGACTATAACGTTAGCTAATCTTAGCCGATTTTTATAATTTTTATATCATTTTAATCATGAAGAAATTCTACATGCAACTATAATAAAATTTATCACATCACCCTATTTATGTGCACACCTTACCATGTGGTGCGAACTGGACCAGTCTGTTGTCAACCACGCCATCGACGAGTGGAGGCGTCGTCTGTCAGCCTGTGTCAACTCTGAAGGCGGACATTTTGAACATTACTTATGATTGCTACTCTCAAAATAACAATGTCAAATGGCAACACTGTAAATTTGATAATTGGAGAAGACTTTCTGTTCTCTTTTGCTGTGAACGTAAATGAACAAAGAATAATAGTGTTTTCAACTGAAAAGTGTTGTTATTTAAATTTACGAAATAAGGTGCACACACAATTAAGGTGATGTGGTAAATTTTACTACAATTGCAAGTAGAATTTCTTCACGATTAAAATAATATAAAAACTATAAAAATCGGTTAAGATTAGCCAAAGTTACAGTCAAAAATAGAATGTCATGTTTTTTATGGCTCACTGTGTATGTAGTGATTCAGCATTTGAGTTTCACTTATTTGGAGACATTGATCACACAACCTGTATGAATACACGCTGTATGCTAATAAATACCGGAGTGTGTGCATTCTGTTTACACTGATCACACAGTAACTGTTTGTGTCCAATTATCATGCCCACACACCAGTAAATCTGTAAAAAAAAGACTATTTTTAGCACAAAATGGTACAAATGCAGTATACTGCACACAAAGTACTGTAAAACCCGTTTTTTTCACGTGCCCTTTATTTCGCGAATTTCGCGAGCCTGGCAAGTTCGTGAAAATAAGGGGCCGCAAAAATTTGAATACAGTAGCATTTCAGTGTAGTAGGAAGCAAAAACGCCAAAATTACAGGGTCCAAAATAATTACATCGACTCAAACGCCAAAATTAAGGGTTCTACAGTACTCGATCAGCACAGTGACAACTAATTAAGTAAGTAACACTGATTCAGTTCAGTCATGAGTTGCCTTCGCTAACAAAATGTGGCATAGTTCCACAGTGACCCTCTACAGGCACTGAAATTGCCTCTCCCAGCCAAGCTGCAGTTACCCACATCGTATAAAACACTGGTGTAGTCCCAAACATCAGTTAGCAATAAAGTTTTCTCTGCGACATGTCCGTGACTTTTGGTTAGTGTCCCGACATTTCCCTGACAGTTGTCAAATTCCCGCACATTTCCAGGTTTTCCAAACAAGTGGTCACTTTTTTCCAACAACATTACATGGACAAATGCAAACAGAACTCTATTCAACGTTTCGTATCATCGTCATCATCTGATGCATGTGAACGAGCTTTCTCCACAGAAGTTTCCAGCTCCGAGATTGTTCTTGAAGTCTTAGTGTCCAATGTTGGGTCTGTCTTCATGTCCTTCAGCTGCTTCCTCAGTTTGTCGAGCTTGTCGATGTCTTTCAGTGAAACTTGACCGGAACCACGCTTCGCCGGCTGAGCCTACAAAACGTCCAGTGATGATGAAACAGCAGTGATATTTTATGTCAGGAAATAAATACTACTTTATTTTTAGTTACATGCAGATAGTATGATTTTATTATTATTATTAGTACAATTTCAGTTTTAGATAACAACATAAATTTAAATTTAATCATAGGCTTAGCCAGGATTTTTGTTGTGGGGGTGCACTCATAAGCATACTTTCATTTTCAGTCTGTAAACAGCATATTATTGTACATTTTTATGTAAAATGCATGTACCATGAGGACCTAGAATCTTCCAACTGAGCAAATTTACTTGGTATTGTAGCCCTGGGGTGCATCTATACCCACTGCACCCCCATTGGCTATGCCTATGAATTTAATTTAATTTCAGTTCAATAATAATTAAGCCTCTAGTTTAAGTACGCCAACACATTTCTATGTCCACGAACTGCTATCTACATGTCTTTGTTTAATTTAAGAAACACAACTGGAAGAACTGAAATGAAAATCTGACATTTAACAAGACATTGAAAATATCACCACTGCAGCTACACAATGTTAGTTTGACAATAGTTCATCAATATATAATATGGTAAAGTGTCCATTAACAAAACAACTTTTGCTTATTATTTCCTTCTTCATGAACATTTCCAGTTTCCTTAAATTTCACTTTCACATTTCCAGGAATGTGACCATCTTTTGGCAACATCATGAGTCATGACCCAACAGTCAACAATGACTGCAGGTTTTTTGGCAAAAATTTATCAGTAATTCAACAAGTACGAATGCACTAAGAAAATTACCAACGAAACACAAACGACTGTTAACAAACAGCCACAAATATGATGTAAAACTTCATCCATTTGCCTCTGTACCCACAATACACAACTGCTCTCACTGCTGTCAAATTTCATTACAACGTGGCTAATGACAAACATGCCCAGTAATGTTACCTGAGACTCGTCAGGCTTCCAGCCAATAAAGTAGAGAATTTGAAACACTGCTGGCACGCCATCTTCATTGCCATACTTCTCTGAATGCAAACAATATCAGCAGCACAGCATGTAATGCCAAAAGATGTTTTCAAAAATAAAAAATAACCTCATTAATGCACAAGAAAACTATTACAAAATCACCATTGAGACACAAACATGCACATACATGTCAGATTCTTCATTGTCAAGCCTTGAAGAAGATTCAAACCTGAACTAAATTAGCAAAAATATACTTTCAAGTGGCTTTTCACACTTAAAACGACTGACTGGCTGCAGTTAGCATGATTTAAAGGTACAAGCAGACAGTGTATCACTAGAGAGATAGTTACAACCAGAATGGTACAGTGTACAGTATTATCTAAACCCTTGTATTGTGAAGACGATTTTATAACAGAACTAGAAGAGATGGCAATTAGTGATGCATTGCCACTTGTGGCAACCTGTCCTGCCATTTAATCACAGGCTGGCTCAGCTGACCCATAAAGCATGAGCCTACCAAATCAGCAAAATTGGGCAATCCACAGCCAAGTTATAGCGATTTAACTACTTCCGATCTGGGTGCCGTCCGCCATGTTGGATTTTATTGGAAGTGGATTTCAACAACTCCGCAGCATCCATGGAACCATAATGCATCTGCATACCAAATTTCAACAAACTGGACAATCCACACCTCAGTTAGTGCAACGTAACCATTTCCACCACCATCCACCATCCAACATCTTGCATTTGATCACAAGTGGATTTTAACAATTCTGCAGCCTCTGCACCAGCCTACCAAATTTCAACAAAATCAGGCAATTTTCTCATGGGTGAGCGGACCAAACTGTACCGAGTATGGACAGTACACAAATCAATCATCACTGCACCTCAAGGTTTTGGATTTCAGATCTGTCGCTCTGTTTCAAAATGCAGGCAACTCAAAGAGGACTGGCATGGGAAATTAAGGCCAAATTTCATGCTTTTCACCCCGTGAAAATTAAGGAAAGGATGGGCAAAGTGTACGAGTCATTGTTTGTGCTTGACCTAGGATGCTGATATACTTTTGATGGGGCCAATCCACCGTCTGGGATATTAGAGGTCCAGTAAAAAAATAACAATAAATAAATGACAGGGTAAACCCTAAGGCCTTCCAACTATAGTCCGGCAGCCTAAAAACTTAAACTGGTGAACATAATCAATTAATTAATTATACTAATGATACCTTTGTAGATAGCAGCAGCGGCAGCAAGAGTTTCTCTATGAATCATTAGCTGTCGGTTCCAAGTACAGTTGTTTTCACCCATCCCTGCATACAGACACATCTGTAGAAGGTAGATACAGAATACTGTGTACACAAACAAGTGCACAAGGAACAAGAACACTCGGAAAGTGCATACCTCCACCAAGGACAAATTGTGAAAAAAAGCCCTATGTTGCTTTACTTATTTATTAAGGGATGGACTATTTACAGAGAGTTCCAGTACCAGCTTAGCAGCAAGGAGGTGTGGCCTTTTTCAGTGGGAATAATAAACAGTGTTGCAAAGTTTAAGTTATTCAGTTTACAGATCTTCATGATTGTAAAAGTGGATTACTTCCAAAATATTAAATTTAATATCTTCCTTGTCCAAAGATATATTTCTTATAATAGTTTTACGGAAGTTGCTAACAGACAGACAGGTAGACAAATGCTGGGTAAAGGTAAAGGTAAAGGTAAACGTGGATTTGTATAGCGCCTTGTCGTGATCACACCTCTAAGGTGCTCAGGTATGGCACGCAATCTCAAGGGATCTCACAGTTTTACCTGCACACCCTGCATACATCTGCTAACAGAATGAATCATACCTGCCTTTGCCTTCTCAGCCGAAGCTGGTACTCATTTACTGACCCCGGAGGGATGGAAGACTGAGTTGGGTATAATGTAAATTCCTTGACAGAGGTAATGAAACAACACAGTGCTCCAAGACTGAACGTGCTGTCATGCATGGAAGCTAACAAGTCCAGCTGACATGCAAATTTATACGATATGTATGTAGCTGCTGCCTTATGATGTCTATTAAAGTAAGTAACATGCAACACTGCTTGTCCAAGTTGTGCTACAGTACTTCAGAGCATAGCTATGTCAGGTCCTAGACTCAGTGGCAGCTGTAGTATTATCGATACAATAACATTCCACTTGAGAGAGACCCACCAGAAATACATTCAGAAAGTATGCAAACAGCAGCACACGATGAAAACAAGCATGTAGGATTCTGGCAAACTGACAGCAGAGATGTTTATAAGTAGGATTCAGTGTCATACTTGACGATGTGTAAGTTGTTTCTAAGATGGACATAAAACTATATACGTACTGAACAGCAGATTTATAGTCAAACAATACGTGATTATAATAAAACAGAAAGCGGCACTTTTTTACCGAGAAGATGGAATAAAAGCATGTACACACCACAACACCACAGTGCCTTACAACACTGTTTATCAATAACATCATCCTTCCACTAATTCATTCTCTCAGTTTACATGTACTATTCTCCACTGCAAATAATTACTTGTCATGCAGCACATGCTGGTACAAAAACTAAGACCTGGCAAACAATACTTGTGTAAGTGCAACGGGACACTCTGTACACGAGCATGAACAAGTACTAGTTACTGACTGGACACAGCTGGTCCCATCACAGAGGACAAGTGATGCCTATAGCACACACAGTGATTACTGTAAAGTAAAGTGAACAGATGAATTTATATAGCGCTTTATATAAAAGCCATTTATCTCTATTAAGTGCTCAGATATGGCCTGTGTGCAACAGGGGACACACAGTTTCACCTGCCACCCACACACGAACCATACCTGCCTTTACTTCTCAGCCGCAATATAAGCAGGTATTTGTAAATTACTAACCTTTGAGATCCTGCATTAATTCGAACATAGACGGATAGTTAATGACAATTTCATCAAGATCCTGCAAAGTAACAACACTGTCATTAATGATGCGACATCATCGAACCATGTACATACAGTGTGTCCAAAAAAAGAGACCAAAATGGTTTTTGTAATATTTCCTACAAAACCCAGGAATTCTAATGAAATTTGGTATGTAGTTTCCTGAATAAATTCGCTGGAAAATCATGTAGATGTTTAACACCTCACCTGAGTAACGTCTTCTCACTACCTTGTGAAATTTAACGCTCGTCACACATGTGCTACCATTGAGCTGTTAGAGAAAGAAACTCCAGAATTAATTCCACCTTAACTGTGGCCTAAGTTCGCCAGATTTGAATCCAGTTGATTACAGAGTGTGCGAAAGATTGCAGGAGAAGGTGTTCAAAATACTCATCACTGATCTGAATGAACTGAAACGGCGACTAAGAACGGAATGGGCCAAGCCTAATAATGTCATTGCGGCAGCCATTCGTCAGTGTCATCGTCAATAGGTCTAGATCAGCGATGCGTGTTTTGTACACCTTCTCTCGTAATACTCTCACACACTGTAATCAAACAGATTCAAATCTGGCAAATTTGGAGGCCACAGTTGAAGTTGGATAAATTTTGGAGTTACTTTCTCAGACAGCTCAATGGTAGCATATACGCGATGAGCATTTCAAGTTTCACAAGGCAGTGTAGAGACATCATTGAGGTGAGGTGGAAAACGTTTCCATGATTTTGCAGCATATTTATTCTGGAAACTATGTATCAAATTTCAACAGAATCGCCCAAGTTTTGTAGAATATATTACCAAAAACATTTCTGTCTCTTTTTCTCTGGACACAGCATATACACATACATCACAGCAAGGATCCTGCAAACTACAGTACATCTAGCCTGGTTAACAATTCGCGCAAAAAAATAATAGAATTAATTGTCCATAATAATGTCTAAGAAAATCCAACCTTCAAAGAAACTGAAGACTGCATTGCTACCTATTTGTTACATCTGATCAATTAGTCAATGCCTTCTATTGCTGTAAGCAATTAATAAAATGTGATTAATTTTGACAAAATACAACATATATTCATACAGAAAGTGTAAAGGCTCTAATTTAAAAATAAAGTGGTTAATAGTTACAGTTCACAGCCAAACTTTAAACATGCACAGAACCATACCAGTGTTAACAGTGCAAATCCCGATCTGTTGAGTAGACCACCAAGATCCTGTGGTGAAGTGAAAGGCGAAACATGTGCAGCAAATCCCTATAAATATAATACACTGCAGCTGTGCATATTCAGTATGAACAATTCAAATTCGAATAATACGAAACCGTGACAATCAGTACACCACAATACTAACACTAGTGACTAACAATCGTTGAATACACTTCAACACTTTTTAGAGTTTAGTTACTAACTCTAGAGAAATATCAGAACAGTCTTCAAATTCACGTCATTGCAGACAGTGAGTTGTTGTTAATAGCAGTCTTCAGATTTCAGTTTTCAAACAGTGAACACGACTGAACGCATGGAAGCACGGAAGTCCTCACAGCAAAATAACAGTCAACATTTCTCTCCAGCTACAAACTGGATGTAGGACAGTGGCACGGCTTAGAGGTAACATCATTACTCACATCAACAACATCACCCTACACTGGGCAATGGAGGTCAGGTCATCACTCATCAGTGACATTTGTGTGCCAGGTGCAAAGCAGTTGCTGGCAGGTAGAGAGTCTGTGCTAATGCTAACAATCTGTCTATGATGTTGACAGTATGTGATAGCTATACTAACGCCCTGTCGTTCTGTTTCAGCGAGCTGCAGAGCCACACGCAACTCATGTAGCGTCTCGCCACCAAACATTGCACCCAACAAGCATCCGTCGTTCTTCAATATCCGGCATATCTGACAGAACCAAGTCACAATCACATGTTAGGCTTTACTGCACAAATGTGAAAATAACCACATACTAGTATAATAAATAAATGCATACATACATACGCACATAAATAAATACTCAAACTACAAAGTTCAGAAATGAACAGGTGCTCGAGTAAATGACCACAGTAAATGCAGACGTTAACCGACCAGTGACATCACTATAATTTTCATAGTAAAATTATCAAAGTATGGACATCAGTCATGACCAAATTCAAGCCAATCCATAAACAGTCAGATGTGTCACAAACCTGTTGCAATGTACCTGGAAGATTGTTGACCCAGTGCATGCTGAAATACACAACACAGCAAACTAATAGGTGAATGTGCGACTATTCACCTCAGTCATGGCTCTACGATTAAGATCTTACAAACCTGCTGCCTCTACAAGTCATTAACAGGACTTCAACACAATGCATGACTAGGGTTCCCACTCAAATGATATAAGCAAATTTCAGTACTTTTCAGCACAAAAAAAATCCCAGAAATCATGACCTATTCTGTATCATCTACAGTCCGCTTACTCATATGACAGCAAAGCTATGGATATTAAACTGCCTGTGCCCATCACAGATGCTATAACAATGCTTAGTTTCTCAACTTTACACAAATTACATCACAAAAAATATGTCATCAATGGCTTGCTTTTTCAGGACCACATTCCAAAATTTCATGACTTTCAGCACGTAAGTACTAATTCAGGACTTTGCAGGGCTCAAAAAATCAAAAGATGCATTTCCAGACTTTTCAGGACCTGCAGGAACCCTAATGACACTGATTAAGTTTTCGTCACAAATAAAAATGAAAACAGCAACTGTTTGGCAGCTAAACATAAACAAAATAAGAAAATAAAACTTTTCAGCTAAAAATATAATAAAGAAACATGCACCACTAATTGTCAAATGCTTTTCCAAACAAGCTCAGCTACCGTAGAGAGAAAGCGCATCTAACATTTCTCAATCGTACGGTATGAATGAATGAATGAATGAATGAATGAATTTATTCGCTTGACAAAATAAAGGTAAGTCAAGCAGGAACACCGAGGCACGATAACTGCGTGCGCTTACCGGTGTCCTGAAAACCAATGAA
>Ga0049105_1000157_pt1 | contig 17854 bp, 12 predicted proteins | sample WorMetvaBAHAMAS1_FD_61260 | JGI IMG/M metagenome (GOLD analysis project Ga0049105, IMG submission 61260) | Worm MetaG Olavius vacuus BAHAMAS.1 | ecosystem: Host-associated > Annelida > Digestive system > Unclassified | place: Germany: Marburg | collected 2013-04-09
TACAGGTGTGCTAACTCGTTGCTTAGTGTCAAATGATGCGTCTACAGGTGTGCTAACTCGTTGCTTAGTGTCAGATGATGCGTCTACAGGTGTGCTAACTCGTTGCTTAGTGTCAAATGATGCGTCTACAGGTGTGCTAACTCGTTGCTTAGTGTCAAATGATGCGTCTACAGGTGTGTTAACTCGTTGCTTAGTGTCAAATGATGCGTCTACAGGTGTGTTAACTCGTTACTTAGTGTCAAATGATGCGTCTACAGGTGTGCTAACTCGTTGCTTAGTGTCAAATGATGTGTCTACAGGTGTGCTAACTCGTTACTTAGTGTCAAATGATGTGTCTACAGGTGTGTTAACTCGTTGCTTAGTGTCAAATGATGTGTCTACACTCTACAGGTGTGCTAACTCGTTGCTTAGTGTCGCTTGAGCAGAAGGACGTTGACGGATCAAAGTCGACCGAAACTTCAGATGCCTTGAGAGAGGTATGATTGCTTTTCATTGTCAGGGATGTGGTGAATGTTGTATCTGTCTACTGCTAGACTGAATGGTGGGTTAAGTAGTCTGCTTGACGCGTGATCTGACCGAACACGGATATTGAATAAGAAGCCCAACTTTGCGGAAACCAGCGTATGTTTCAGTTTACCATTGTTAATGGGGGTCAGTTGCATTTCTGGTAGTAACTTACCGACCCAGCTCACTGTAGTTCTGTGCATGCAGACACCATCTTTCCATCAGCGTGGTGCCCAGAGATGAATGGGTGTTGATTAACATCCATGTCAATTTGCCAGTCATTTTAATGACTGTGTGACTGCAGAAATGACAGATTGACTGTCAGCCGACCAACTATTCGTATTCTGTTTGTATTCGATCATTTAGTGAAGCTTCTTATTTCTATTTGGCTGAATAGTCGGAAGGGGCTGTTCTGTACAGGTGTAATTTAGTGGTATAAATAGTGCGTTTATTATGCCCATATTTGTCGGTATGTCAGTTGTGTACACGTGGTTGTCATTACCTCTTCTTAGGCACAGAAAATTTCACCACCAGCTCTTCATGAAAACTGAACTATAGGCTTGGAAAACAGTTAAGTGAAGACTGTAAATCTGTAACTGTTGCACTAATACCGTATATCACCACGTTTAAGGCGATCTACATATAAGTCGACCCCCAATATTGAGACTGAAAAAATTCCCAAATTCAAGACCCATGTTTAAGTCGACACCCACACCGTCGTGTGACTGAAACATTGTCAACATGTCGCCTGTATGCAGCAGAACTGACGTTGCATGTAACTGAAAGTGTGTAGATTGGGAAGCGATTGACAGCTGAGCAAACCAAGCACCATGCATCTCATACCTGACCCCCACACCACTGCCGTGCGCTATTAAAAAGTGATAAATGAACAAACGAATTCGAATAAGAACTGGAATACATTTGTCGATCGTCGAAGTTTATACGTGGACATGCAACAGAAACAGAGACAACTTGGATAATTCAATAGGCACGGCAGGATTTTCTTGGCCCAGGAGAGAATGATGACTTTGGCTCAGACGGCAGCAATTAACATCCCACGGCGTCCTCCCTCCCTCACTGTTGGACCACTGACGTCACTCTATTAGGACAGCTGCGGACATATCTGGTTTCACAAACAAGTACTGACCCAACCGGTCACGCCCGACCACTGTCTGTACAGCTCACTCGGCTTACTACCGCGGCGACGGCTGGTGGCAAATTTTGAGACCCGCGGAACAAGTCGACGCCTGCCCAACTTTGGGCAAAAAAAACTGCCCAAAATTTTTCGTCTTACATGCAAGAGTATACAGTAATTATTTTTGAATGTTGTTTTGTTTCTGTTGAAAGATTTTGAATGCAGCATATCACGTTGGGATTTCGCCGAGTACCGGAACTTCCTTTGTCAAGACATTGATTGAGAAGATGAAACAGGTGAGTACACTGTGTGTGTGTGGTCTATAGAATTAGCGAATGACATTAACAGTGGTAACATTAACCCTGTAAATTCATCTCCATTTGCCGGTTCAGTTAGTGTGCATTGTTAAATTTCATCTGTATGTCTGTGTGCAAATATGCATGGCAGGTTACCATAATGGTAATACATGGGTGTCAATCAATGAAGGTAGTCTTGTGTTTAGCCCGGTTATTACTGGGATGTTTCATCGACTCCATGCTAAACTATGTACCCAGGTCTACGCAGCCTAGTCATCCAATGAATACCAGCACAGCTGAAAGTTAATCAGGCGTTCGCTCAACACAGTAGCTGTGTATTAGTGATCTTGCATTATGAGCTTGTATCTGGCTGACGGTTACAGAGATCATCTCTCTGACATCGGTCGTTCATTTTTATCTGTATGTTAGTTTCATTTTGTCTGCATTTGAAACGTTTATTTTACGAGAGAAAGCTGTCATTGGAAACCTGCTTACGGAGTCTTCTGTGGCAGACATGGTGTTATGCTTAATGCCAGGCTTACATCACGCTCGGCTGAGCTGGCATTACAGAAGTTGACTGTCGAAAATGCATTGCCGTAGGTTTCTTTAGAAAGAAACGTTTACGTGAAAACGAGCAAAAGACAGCGACTGTATGTGATTGTTGTGTAGCTGATGCACGGTGTTTTGATGCGTACGCCGTCATCACTGGATGAAACATGGAAACGTCGCGTTGCTGCCAGCGTCTTGTCATCGCTCACAGATGCACGCTGTCAGCGGTATACAATACATGCTTCACTGCTGTTTTCAGTTCTTATTATCGTTTTATCCATCAGCCATTATTTGTATTTATCTGTGTGTATTTGTGTGTTTTTGTTTCATACTGCATAGTTGTTGTATTATTGTGAGCACGATGGGGTGGACCTGATGGGGTTGAAGTCTAATCCTTAGGATCTATCTTCCTTCAGTGCTCTGACACTGTTGGTTAGGTCATCTGACCTGTAAAAACCCGTCTCCAATATGACCTATAATGTGTTTGGTGGGATGTTAAACCTTGCTCTATCTATCTATCCATCAGCCAAGCTTCAACCGTCTTCATCACAACAGCAGACCATGAACCACGTAGTGAATATATACCTATTAACAAAATTTGGAGGCGGATTGCAATCACTTTATTATGTTGATGATGATGCACTCAGCTGGCTAGAACTTGTGAAATTAAAATAGCAGATTTTACCTTCTTTCCCATGTCACTGATGCTTGTGCAGCCAGCTTGTGTAAACCTAATACCATCATAAGTTAACCACTTGACTATAACCGGGTGTTACGTGCATGTGTGTTTGTTTGTGTGCATGAGATGGTACGTGTGTGGGTGGTAGGCAGGATTTATGGAACTGGTGAGTTTTTAGTCCGCAGTGGAAGAGTAAAGGAGTGATATGAAGACTTTTATTTACCAAAGTATGATAGACAAAAGACAGAGAAACTATGTGCAACAGATGATAAAATACAAGCTAAGTAGGTAAGCACAAACAATACATGATAAAGTCAAACCTCACCGTATACATACGATGCAAAGCGTCCATGGACCCAACTAACAGCTGCAGCCTTGTGCATAAAAATAGACTTCAACATCTCGTCACAGCCATTCATCAGAACTGACATAAAACAGTACGTAGTACATTATTGATATGAAGATAACTGTAAGACTGTGGCTTGATCTGAGTAGTGCCATCTGCTCCGCAGCTCTTTGTTTTACTGGATTGTGTTTAAGATTTCCAGTTAGAACTGTTTGCTGCACACGTGAGCAAACAGAAGTCTGCTTTGTCAGTTCCGTGTAATGGACACTGTCATTGTTTGGAGTTGAAGTGCCGATACCTGAATGTTGCCAGCTGGGTCGGTACTTGTTTATGAAACCAGATATGTCCTCAGCCGTCCTAACAGAGTGACGTCACTGGTCCAACAGTGAGAAGATGATGGACCCCGTCATTGTTTGGAGTTAGTGCCGATACCTGAATGCCGCCAGCTGGGTCAGTACTTGTTTGTGAAACCAGATATGTCCTGAGCCATCCGAACATAGTGACATCACTGGTCTGAGAAGATAAAACAGATGAGTACGCTGTGTGCAGCCTGGCCATCCCATGAGTACCAGCAACAGCTGAAAGTTAATCAGGCATTCCGGTTCCATCTTCTACAGTTTTTGACGGTTTAGGTTGGCGAAGAGCATCTGTGCACAGATCAAGGACCGCGTTCGACGGTCACACGCCATCTTTGAGACGTCGCTGTCTCGTCTCGAAGCACACCACAACGGCCGACTGCAGCAGACCGAGAAACAGCGACTCAGTGTTCGCAAAGAATACGCGCCACGTATCGCTCGGCTGGCGCTCGAGAGTCGGTCTCTGCGAGATCTTATACTTTATGGTTGGTTGTGTCTCTTGTTTTGAATGCCTTAAAATGTTTTTGCCATTTTGTGCCGTTCTGTGTTTATGTTAGCTTGGACATCTGATAGTCTCGGACAACACGTTAGAGAAAGACAGACCAAAAACACTGTCTCCATTATTATCTAGTTGCCTGACTTATTCATTGGCACTCCTAGAATATGTAATTTTATTATGTTGTTTATCATTTGGGTGCGTTCTTTTAGCAAGATGTTACCTTCCATGAAATTCGCAGAAGATAAGGTGCTCATTTTCTTTATTCTCTGTGAAAAAAAAGCTAAAATAGTGAAACTAAGTCTAAGCCTAATTCTAACCCTAATTTCCAGGGCAGATTGATCAGATAAATCGGAGTGGTATTGTCGAACGGTATATTGTTGTCAAATAAATCTAGTTCAGTAAAAGAACGCACCAAAGCGATCGACAGTTACATATTATGGGAGGGAGGTGCTGGAAGTGCCCATGCATAAATTAGGCAACTACCATAGCTAATTTGTTAGCACCTATTGAAGTGTATCATAGTTCCATACATTTTATGACCCTTTCTGTTTTTACTTTGCAGAACTGCTCGTTACAGACAGCATTACACTTAAAAATGTTGGATGTTTTAGTAAGTGATTATTTTGTATGTATTTTATGAGAGTGGATAACTGATACTTACCTGTAATGTGTGTCATTTTTACTGATGATGGTTGCATTTCATTATATATCTTATCTATCTATTTTAACAGCATTGTTGGCAGTGCTGTTCTTGTGGACACATTAAACTGTGGCCCTGGTTTGCTGCATTTCAGTGAAACTAGCTTTTTTGGCAAATTTTTGTCCGTCAGTTTTGTCACATTACAGCAGATATGCAATATCACAGGTTGCCATACAAACAAGCTCATTTACTGATTGTGTTGATAATTGACGTCATCAATTTGTTGCCAAGAATGCTTGGAAATGTTTTGCTTCGACTCGGGTTTGCATTCTTGTTTACCTGAAGCATACAGTCCGCAGACGAGTGGATTTCAAGATATCCACCCTTGTCTATCGTTCGTTGGCTGGCACCGCTCCTGTGTACCTAGCTGACGAATGTATGCTGGTTACCGACGCTGGATGCCATCTCCTCTGCGGTCTGCTGACAATCGAACATGCTTGGTCAAGTGATCACGCAACCACTTCGGTGACCGCTGTTTTGCCACCGCTGGGCCAACGCTGTGGAACAGTCTGCCTGAACAGCTTCGGCAATCGGACATCACCTTCAGACAGTTCAAACGATGTTGAAAACGTTTATGTTTGGTTAGTTGGGTATCGGTGCTTTGTGTCTGAACATTAAGGGCGTTGACTAGACATCTTGTTACTTACTTACTTACAGTTTGTTTTGAACCAAGATTTTCTGTGTTTAGGTAAGCCGGTGTTGGGCCCAGAGATAGGCCGTGGTCAGTATGGAGTGGTGTATTCATGCGAGTCATGGGCTGGTTATGGTCCGTGTGCCGTAAAGTCTGTGGCGCCACCTGATGACCGACACTGGAATGATTTAGCAATGGAATTCCATTACACAACGTATGTCACTCACTAATGTTGTTCCTGTCATATTAGAATTTTTACCATGCGTCACCATGCAAAGTGATGTGTAAGGATAGCAGTCTGTCTGTCATTTACACGTGTTTATTGCATTGAAACAGTGACATTATTTTTTATGCCTTTGTCACTTAGCTAACGCAGGCATTTTGGTCCTGTCTGTGTGTCCGTCCGTTTGTCCATGATGATACACTAACAGTTTGTGCAATTTTCTATTCGTGCTTGAAAATTGCTCAAAATGCATATACAATGACATTAATTGAAGGTCTGCGGATGCAAGTATAAGTTGTATCATAGACTAATTTCAATTGGGGAAACGTTCGTTAATGTAATATTTTCGAAACTCTTCAGAACTATTTCACACACGAATTACTACCGGACTATCTCGGCAGTAAAGTGGCACTTCACTTTAACGTAAATTAGTGGCGGCCATTTTTAGTGCTAAGTTGTTTGGAGAAAGTGTTGATCAAGTTGATCAGCGGATCAAGTCGCAATCCGGCCGTCCTCTTAATCATGGATCGATATAAGTGTGATCTCTATGCCGCCATAGAACGATGTGCCAGTGCTGCCCCCTGTGGTCTCAACTTACTTCTAACACTTTGTATCCTGGTTACAACTGCCATCTGTGTCACCTTCTGCACTCAACATGTCTTCCACAAATTCACGTAGCAAATTTATCGAACATTTTTATGCTAGACACAGAAAAACTGAACCGAGAATGCAGCATCATTTAGAATACCAGTATCTGTTGGTCCTCAATGATGATGATGTTGACAGCGATACTGCTGAAAGTGAGGATAACATTATTGTTTTGTTTGATGTAGCAATATTCTTGAGCACGAGCGCATCGTGTCGTTACGAGGTTCCATCATCGACTACAGTTACGGCAGCGGATCAAGTCGCAATCCAGCCGTCCTCTTAATCATGGATCGATATAAGTGTGATCTCTATGCCGCCATAGAACGACGCATGAACCGGCTTGCTCGGTACAGTAATATTAATATTCGCTGTGCAATAGGCGACTGAGTGAGTGAGCATGGTTTAATGTCCCTCTCGGCGCATAATTTGAGATTTTACAGATGACGATATATGCCAAGTGGAAATTTTTGTGTAGCAGAAACATACGTAGTTTGTTAATAACACATGCAGAATTGTTTTCATGTAGGTTAGAGCTGCTGTCTTGCATACGATAATCAGTGGTGGCACCAAAGGAGCCAGGTCATTTCGAGGTCAGAACATCCTCGTGCCAGGTCACCCGGATGCGCTTTTTACCCTCAGAAAAGTTGACGGCCTTTTTTTCGTCGTCGCCCTTAAAACACAAAGGCCGCCAATGCCGCTGATATTGTTTCACTGTCAAAATAAAACAAATAAAGTGGTCAGGTATGGTAAAATTACCAAAGAAAAGCAAAGCAATAGGCAGGGCAGAGCCAGGGCGGTGGATCTTCCAGCAGGTCATTTGACCTGGCGTGCCCTGGTGTAGTGGCGCCACTGATGATAATGCAGTTAAGCTGCAGTGATATTTTGGTTATTGGTGGAATCTCCCATTTCCACTCTGTTCAGAAATAACTATATTTCCATTGCAGTGGTAAACATCAGTTTCCTGCATTTAAGTGAAACGAGCTTTTTTCGGCAAAGTTTTGCCGGACAGTTCTGTTTTTGTATTCTTCTAGAGACCCCTGAATATTCTTAAATTGGCTGAAACTTTGTGTTGTGGCCACCAACAGACTACGAACAAAAGAGTCGATGTGTGCCAGTTTTAGCGCTATTTGCAATCACTCCATGAGGCAGAACACTATGTACACAGCTGACTGGAGACAACGGCATTGCAGAGTTTAAGTAAATTACAGTCAAATCATCATCATCATCATCATCAGTATTTTTGAAGTGACCTGAATAATGAAGTTATTGCTAGTTCCACACAGGTATAGAAGACGAATACATAGTTCATTCGTTGAGTAATAATGGCATATAGGCATTCGGTTGACTGTTGGGACATAGTGTTGTGTAGTGGATAGTAGGATCAGTAATAGAATTCTGTATGTTGCTGTGTCTGTACATGTGTATATTATGTGCACAGATCTGTACCAATGTCCGTGTGTGTCAGTGTATGTCTGTCTGTATGTCTGTGTGTGTTGTCTACAGACTGAGGGTGGCACTCAGTGTCTGTGTGAGTGCGTGTCTGTTTGTGTGTCTGCAGGCTGCGTGTGGCGCTAGACGTTGTCGAAGCAGTCCGATATCTGCACGCACAGGGTCTTGTGCATCGTGACATCAAACTCAAAAACGTTCTCGTCAGTGGTCACTTTTTACGTTTTTTTTTTCACTGGTCCTCTTCTCATTCTCACCAGTTTTCGTTTTATGCCTCCTGGCTATTGTCTGCCAGACACATTCTGTATTCAGGCTGTCCATGCGCATGTGTGTCTGTCCATTATCCCATAGTGAAAGTTTATGAGCACGATATCTTACAAACCGCTTGTGGGAATTTTACCATATTTACAATTTGGTGCAGTTGGGGACAAAGGTGAATTTATAGTTCCTCTTGACTTACCACATTTTGTTGAATTGTCATGCCAGCCCAGCCAGGCTTGACATAATCCGAGCACTAAGTAGGTTTTGACTGACTTATAGATTGATTAATGGTATATTGTAGTTGGATGGAGACAATCGTGGCCGACTGACCGACCTCGGGTTCTGTAAGCCAGAAGCGATGATGTCGGGCAGTATAGTAGGCACACCGCTGCACATGGCACCCGAGTTGGTGACAGGCCAGTACGATCACAGTGTCGATGTCTATGCATTCGGCGTTTTGTTCTGGTACGTCTGCGCTGGAACTGTCCGTCTTCCGACTCACTTCGAAGTCTGCACGAACAAGGACATGCTCTTCACACTGGTTCGAAAAGGTATTGTATATGTTCTACACTGTGAGGCAAAAAAAACTGCACCATTTTATTGTTGGAATAACTTTGTCAAATCTTTCTTTATTCGAATAATTATTGGTACACGTATGCCCTAATAAATTTGGAACAAAATCATCAATCTCCTTTGAAGGGCAACGTCGGTTTTGTCACATAAGCTTAAACGTTATCATTATTGTCTTGAACATTTAAGTGAAACAGCATATAGTGTGAAAATGTATGGATCAACAGCACAGTGCAATAGTAAAACATATTATCAAATGTTTCAGCTGTCTGCCACTGTCCCTAACTTGTGTCCTCAGCCTAAATCGTCACTGATCAATCATTTGCATGAATCCAGATGCTAGATGCTTGACTAACCGTCATTCAGATGTCGCCTCAACTCATCAACATCTCGCACAGAATTTTAATGATCCTGCTCCTATAGCATTGCTGAGATTCTGTGATTTATATATTAAAGTCTGGAATCTTAGGAAGTCACAGGTTGGGCGCTACAATTGAAGTCCGGCATCTCGCAACAAATCTGCACGATGGCTGTGTGTGCACGGTGCGCTGGCCCTCTGTACTTTTGAAACTTCAGCTGGTTCCCCGTCTCTGATTATATAAAGAATGTGGAATACACGGATGATAGGAAATTTTTTTAAGTATGTGTGTGCCAAAAACTGTCGTAATTGATGAAGCTCTGACAAAGCTATTGCTAAAGTAAAACGGTGCAGTTTCATTGCCTCACATGTTAGATGCAAACGTTTTTATTTGGCAAGTTGTTTTCCACTGTAAACTTGTGGTACTTGAATCTCTGCTATAATGGATTTCGAATCTTACCGCTAATTGTTTTTGTGCTTATCGGTTTTCTTAGGCTTTAAATTGTTATCCTTTTATTTTATTCCCGATGTATTCTCAACTCGCTTACCGACCCCGGAGGGATGGAAGGTTGAGTCGGCCTTGGGTGGCTGGTCGGTTATATACCGAAATAAATGTCCGGCACCGGGAATTGAACCCGGACACCCACCAGCATAACTGAGGGTTACCATATAAAGTAGGCATATGTCTTCATTCGTTATTTAACAATAACTGTAGCAGCTAATTTGATGCTGTCAAATGTTCTTATGCAGGTCTGAGACCGGAGCGGCCACCAGATTGTGACCGAGAGTGTTGGGACCTGATGAATCGATGCTGGCATGGCGAGCCGATGCTGCGACCTCATGTCGGCGAGCTCGAAATGTCTCTACGTGCGATATACGACCGGTTTGCGGCTACCACGGCTCCACTGCCGACACCTGCAGCATCGGACGACGAGGCCAGGTCACGACAGGCATCGTCGTCCAACGAAGACTTTGCGGAAATCAACGAATCTTTGACGACCGACAGTGACTGCGAGTTCGACGATTTGACGCTGCAGTGATGCACTACAGCACCGCGATGTGATGCAATGAATAGTTTTCAAGTCTTGAGTAAAGCGCACAGTGTTTGAGTTATCACGGATGGTTCGATATACAAGTCGAACTGCCACTGGCTGTTCAACTACCGATAGAATTGTTTGATAACAATTATGGCATTTTACTGCCGAAAATTGTTACTACCTCTGCCAAGGAGGTTATGTCTGTCTGGCATTCGTCCATCTGCTGGTATGTCTCTTTGTAACTTCACATACATACTACCGAACAGATCTTCCCGAAAATTTTACCACATATCTATCTTTGGACGTTAAATTACCATTAAACTTTGCAAGTGATCCTCTTCTGGATCCAGACCTAGGAATATTTTACAGTATTCTTCAGCAATGCCGGATCGGGCATTTTACCACCATGTGGCTAATATCTATGGAAAAAACTGATTGGATTGTCGTAAAAATTTCATCTTTGTACAAGGCAGCCCCATTAAATTCTAGAAGTCATACAGATGCACCTTGGTGGAGGGAGGTCGGTACTCACTGATTGCTCGTTTTAGTCTGAAATCAGTACTTTATGAAGCAGCGTGGCTGTCATCGGCAGTTGTTTTTTGACAGTTCTAACAGAGCGTTTAATAAACAGACGAAGTATAATGTAGTCATTTGTAAGGTGCAGAGCGGCAGCAGGGAGATGCAAACTTGACAGAGTAGTTTACGTGGTTATAGGTTATAATCTGCGTCATTCGTGCACTGTGCATGCGCGGGAACTGAGCCGCAAACCCGTGTTTTTGCAGATGCGCTAGTTCACGAATGAAGACTGCGATTATGTAGCATGCATGTACCTCGTTCGTTTTCACGTCAAACAAGCCGAGTGTTCATTTCCGTGTTCTGTTACTTCGCATGTTGTTTTGCTACTAGTGACTGGTTTAGTTTACAGGAAGTTGACTAGCATCGTTGCAGTTCATGCACATTCTGACAGTAATATTGCACTAGGTAGTTGTAATTACGTGCAGTGCCGTTGTAGCAGCTGTCCATACTAGAAACCGTGATGAGCAAATGGGCTGTGCCAGAAAGTATGCAAAAACCATGTCATTTAGATATTCTTCTGTTTGTCGAGCTTCTGTGTGCTTCATATTTGTGAGTAGTAGTCCGCTATATGGTTATAAGTATCACACCACACCCCTAGAGAGTGGGCCTGTAATCAGATTTCACATAAACAGCAGCGTCCATTGCATACAGCTCCACATTGGTTGACTCGGTTAACAGTCATCACCGTTCACTGATCAGGTCAACATGACGTCAGACAGTACATGATAGACTTCTGCGTCTACACCTCCGACATCGCTCGTCGGCAGCACCTGCGGTCCGCCGGCTGCCGTCAGCTGCTTGTGCCGCGACACCGCCGTCTGATGCTTGTTCGTTCGGCCTTTTCTGTGGCCGGCCCGGCGGCCTGGAACTCATTACCAGACTACCTGCGAGATCCGACACGTTCTGTTGACAGTTTTCGCCGTGACCTGAAAACTCTTTTCTCGTTCTACTAGCGCACAGCGCATTAGCGGCTTCGTGATTATGCGCTATACAAATATACTATTAACATTGACATTGACCTGATAATGGGCCCTACTTGCCATTTCTTTCCCAATGCTGGCTGTGATCGTTGCCTGTACTCATTGCACATATCCACAGGGGAATGGCCAGGCTGAGTTGCTTGGGTAGCTGGTACCAAGATGGTGTACCCGACAAGCGGTAACCCGCCTCGGTAGTAACCCGGCTTGATTAGAGCTACTTTGTTGATGTACGCAATGCTGTTATCGTCAAGTCACATCACTGGCCATCTCTGATGACGTTTTAGTGATGTACTGGTGTGCTGTACTTGACTTCCCGCTACTGTTAACATTGTGAATTAAGAATCAAAAGTCCCCAGAAGCGTCCAGCTGTCCTGTGAATCCTGGGTTCGCTGCTGGACGGCACCGACGTTCATTGAGCCACTGACCTTGCTGACTGATATTAACTGCTGTCGTTTGTAAAACTGAATTGTGCAAGGGTACTCAAACATGTGCATCTAACGACTGATATGCTTATAGCTTAGCTTCTAGCTTCATTGTCAAACAACGTTACTGCAGGTTAGGTTGTAGTCCTGTGTTTTATATAGTTTTATACAGACTAATGTATGGTCTGTCGATATTGCATAATTTTTCCGCGAAGACTGATGTTGTGCCTACCAGAGCTATTTTCATTACCGGTACTGAAAACGAAAACTAGAATTATTTATCTTCATTTTGGGAGTACGAAAATAAGAATTGCAGACATTTTAAAAATTAAAACGAAATAAAAATAAAATTCCGGAAAGAAAAACAAATGATAACGAGAGCTATTTCGATGCAAAATTATAAATATTGTCGCCAGTTTTTTTTAAATTTAGTGAGATGTGCTATCATTAATTCTGGCAGTATTGAAAACCCACTACATAAACCGCTTGGCGCCTGTTGCTGATAACCACATTGTGCAGCGGTGATGTATGCCTGCACTTGCCGCTTCCTTTAATGTCGCTATCACGGTCGCCTTCATGGAATTCCTTGCTCTCGTACTTTGTAGTCCATTGTCACCCGACTAGCTATTAGTAGAGTGGTAGACATTGCATAGGACTACCAACTTGTAGGCGTAAGATCTGTTATCAGTAGTCGCTCAACAGTACACCCGTTTGTTTAGTTTAAAGTAGCCAATTAGACAGTTTCATTTGGACAGCTCTAAGTGCAGGCTTACCAGTCTTATCTGCATAGCATTTTCTCTTGTACAACATTGTGATAATGTAACAGTGCCGGTGAACTGTTTAGTTTTCCGTTTCTTTACTATTAAAATTTGTAGCAAACCTTTCATGGCACTATGACAACGTTGGCACCAACTTTGCAAGGCTTGCAAGCCTTTGTGTAGCACATCTTTTCAGAAGATTGACAGCGAAGGAATGACCACTGTGAACATGCACTAAGTCTGAACGCTGTACTACCAATGTGACTAAATGCCCGTTTTAATTTTTTTTGCTAAACATTCAACTTTCGATCATTGACTCTCAGGTAATGTTGCATTTGTTAACCCTTACTGGCTTTTCACAGCCAATTTGTGTGAACTCATTGAACTGTGAATAACTGAAGACTGAATAATTGTCAGTTTTTGAGCTCGTAATACATTGTGTAGTATGTAATGTATAGAACTAAAATTATGCAGATCCAAAAAACGATGTGATGTAAAAACTTGAATTTTCGTTCGAGAACTACATAAAAACTAGAATTATTATTACTAGAAAACCTAAAACTATATAATAATACAAATTTTTCTCCAAGAATAATATAAAACTAAAATTATTTCCCGAACTAAAATAGCTCTGGTGCCTACTATCAGTTGTCAAGTCATAAATGCATTGCTGTGATCATTTACTGCATGTTCGATTGTGATAATAAATGAGAAATTTGAGCCGAGACTTGCTCACTTGGACATGTGTAATGTTTTGGTATGCAGTGTTTCACTGTGGATACTCCTTGTCATTTGTATAGCAGCAGGAAAGTCAGTCGATATGCTGTTGTATGTCACTGATGTAGGTAACCAGAGCGCGGGATTGGATTGGATTGAGCAAGGTTTAACGTCCCACCAAACACATGATAGGTCATATCGAGGACGGGTTTCTACGGGTCAAATGACCAAACCAGCAGTGTCAAAACACTGAATGAAGAAAGGATCTTAAGGATTATGCTTCAGTCCCATTAGGTCCACCCCACCGTGCTCACAATAATACAACAGATATGCAGAAACAAAATACACACCGATATAAATAAATCTATGCACAGTGAAATGGGCCCAGTGTGACATATACCTTAATACCCACAGCACGGGACCAACTGATCATATCTGCATCATTGGGAGCCGTAGTCTCAAATTTGACACCTATTAAATATCAGTGGATACCAACGATGGTGAATCAGAATGATCTACAAGAACATATTGAACTGCACCATTTTACTGTCTATACAAGGCTCAGGCTTCCAGCATACGTGCGTGAATAAGGACCTGCTGGAGTGTCTAAGCAAAGGCAAAGGCAGAACAAGTCTCTGGTGGAATTTGCAGTGAAAGCCAGTCACTAAAACAGCCCAGCCATGCTAGGACAGTGATGTTGCTTGCTTGTTCACCTGTCACCCTTGGCAATAATAAGACTACATTTATGTTGCTCTTGGCTGGGAACGGAATAAGTAGATCTGTCAACAAAAATAATGCAGACAGACATGGCTGATGGGCACCTTATGTACTGCATCTGCATCAGTCCATCAGTCCTGAGAGCCTGAGTGCAGTGTTGTGCTCTTGTCTATTCAGTTCACCAACGAAATGGTGAGAAGTGAACAGCCCTATTGTCAAGATTATAATGTTTAAAAGGCTGGACGGTAAACTGGCGAGAGGAATACCCCACTGAGAGTGGCTGGATGACATCACGGACAGATGGACTGGTGTGGTATGAAACTACACCACAGCTGTCTCAAACTTGCACTACTTCGCAGCAGACTGTGTTGCATGTGTTGGACACCAGCGGGCAATAGCCGACACACTAATAGATGGATGACTAACTGTCGCTTATACAGCACAAACTGTAAATGCGCTGTACAATGTGTTGGTGTCGGAAATGTTTTCAGCCTATTGCTGCTGATGCTCAACCATCAATTGCATGACAAGCTATTCCCAGTCAGTAGGAACAGAAGGTGAATAAATTATTGTAAATGTCCCATAATGCCAATAATGCATAATAATGAGTACCCGGCATTATGACTTAAATGAATAAAACAACTTCACATCATTAACTCTTTTCATTCACTCTGTACTAAACAACACACACACACTGTCCAGTTAATACCAACGAACAAACAACACATAGTAATACAACATATCGCTAAAACATAAATTACTAAAGACTCCAGCGTAAACAAGAGTCAATAAATAGAGCAGCTTAAATAACAGCAGAGAACACGTAAGCTGAAACAAGAAACATAAATTGCACTTTGTATACATATACTTCAGCTTCAGTATGTTGCGATTTCACACTGTTGTATGTCCACTTTAGTACCAGGGTTCCCACGCATCCTTGAAAGTACTTGAATTTTTTTCTCCTACATTGAAAACTTGACAGGTGCTTGAAAGTCCTTGAATTTCATTCCACAGGTCCTTGAAAGTCCTTGAACAACTTCGTTAAACAGGCATTTTGCCCAAAACAAGATTTGCTAACAATTGTCATGTTTTGTTTTTATCAACTAAAACTGTTCCGTAATCACAGAAATAGATATCGACTATTGCTGTAATACTGTCCATGCTGTAAACTTCCGTCGAGAATTGGTCCTTGAAAATGCAACTTCAGGGTCCTTGAAAGTCATTGAAAAGTCCTTTAATTTCAATACCAAAATACAGTGGGAACCCTGTAGTACTGCCAGGCTGGCCTGGCTCAATACAGGATTGGCACTGTCCACTTTTGACTGACACAAGGCACATCACTCGGGCGGTGGTAGTTAACAATGTATCACAGATGTGTCATCACAGTTCTGACTTCGTGTTGGTTTGGCTGTTGCCATCGTCGCTGCTATACATCCTCTTCTGCGCCTCAATAAATCGCGGATGACTCAACACATATTCTGCTGCTTCGGCGATAAGCTTCATAAACTCGTCAACGTCGAAAGTGTAATTTGTGAACTTCTTGTGAGCCCCAAGTGTCGGATGGTGACCCTGCATCAAACAAACAAGATAGTATATTTCAAGCTCTTAAGAGTGTTTTATTAAACCCAATAGGGCATGTAAGTAAGTAAAGATTATTTACCCTAGATCTACTTTAATGCGACCATTCTTGTATTTCCGGTGACATCGCACCAAGGATTCAACATGACGTAAGTCGGCATCATACAGAAACTTCAAAACCCGGTCATCCGCCACGGCGTTTTCTGACTTCCGTGATAACTTCATTTTCCCTTGGGTATAATTCGCCCAATAACAAATTGAAAACGCCATTACGTAATTAACAAATTAACAACTCAAACACACTACCGTATGAAAACATACGACGATGTCACTGGAAGTAGTTAAAACATAGTGTCGCATAGAGACGTATATTAATAACTTACACGCCCTATTTGCCATAAATGAAGCTGTTGCATTTCATCTTTCACTTGGCAAGTGCAGTATTCACCATGTTATCCATAATGTAGATTGCAGTGTGGAGAGATTGCAAACTGCCTTCAACTTTAGTGAATGCAAATTTGTCAACTGTGGCTCATGATCTACTGTTAGCTGCATTTGCAGACAGTTGATCTGCCAAGGCCCCTGGTCATGTGTGAGTGTTTGCAAGATGTACTTTGACTGCCTCAAACTGATTTAGCAGAGACCATTTAGTTGAGCTGAAACCCAGCTGCAACATACGGTTATTATTATTATTTATTTAAAAAGTTACAATTCAAACGACACAATCGCAAACAGTTGCAGGGGCACTGATCAATATTAACACAGATAATGTTGCACGTCTTGCACTGAGAGTTTAACAGTCAATCAGCAGAGACAGCGCCAGATATCTGTCAGCCAAATGACTGATGGAAAAGATGAGACTTCGGTGTGTGTGGCTGATCACAGAAGTTGACAACCAGTCTTCTCTCAACCGCTCAGTTATATTACATACCGACAAAGTGCCATATTGTTCACATCACCGACAAAGAGTTTGTACTTTTGGCAGCATTACACTGACAGATTATCAGCACTAATTTTCCACTTGGACACATGAGCTCTTTTGAAACACATTCTCATTTATTAATCATCACTGGCAATTTTGTCAATATAGCCTACACATTACTCATACACACATTACAGTCACTGACAATAAAGTACTGGCAAATGGCATAATATTCCTATTTGTACCACACACATTTCACAATTATTCTGTGACAGTTGTACGAGACTCTGACGCAGAATGTCTAAGTAACGAAAAGCAAAATTACTGAAACTGGTCTAAGTTAGTATTGTCAAATTTTAAAACCAAAATTCGCGAAAGATAAATAATTACATTCGAAAAGTTACCCACTGATTTCTTTCAAACTGTTACCAGCCGCAATTATTTGTGCAGCATACCTCATCCTCGGGAGTCAACTTGTCGATGTTCCTCCACGTGATGTAGCGTACGCCACGAAGTCTTGCAAGATCCTTGTAGCAGTCCGCGTCATCACAGTTATAACTGACACCAACACAAGTTAAAGAGCAAATGTGCCAATATTGAATGTGAATTCGGGATGAACAGGACAACTAGTTGAAACTGCATGTAAAAGTTAAACTGAAGCACTGTGCTGTCACCACTGGTAGTTTGGTGCAGTTCTCCACATAGCGATTGTAACGTGCAATGCTAGTTTAGGTTCCAAGGTCAAGGTACCAGGCCTGACAAAACTCATGCACAAACATTGTCATCAGTACCGTCTTGTCGCGACCTAGGTGTCATTATTTCACACGACTTAAAACCAGCTGTACACATAGCACAGATTGTTACAAAAGCACATCAACGTGCAAATGCCATATTACGTAGCTTTGTGTCACGAGATGTTGCTTTGCTTCTACGAGCATTTATTGTC
>Ga0049105_1000158_pt1 | contig 17810 bp, 19 predicted proteins | sample WorMetvaBAHAMAS1_FD_61260 | JGI IMG/M metagenome (GOLD analysis project Ga0049105, IMG submission 61260) | Worm MetaG Olavius vacuus BAHAMAS.1 | ecosystem: Host-associated > Annelida > Digestive system > Unclassified | place: Germany: Marburg | collected 2013-04-09
CTTGGCATGGATCAGCCGCAACCGCCGCCTCGCCCGAGACTTCGAGAACCTCGCCAGGACAGCCGCGACCCTGGTCCGCCTCGCCATGATCAAGATCATGCTAAGGCGCTTGGCAAGAACCTGAATTTCGAGGACGGGCTGTCGGTGAGATCCACAAACCAGTAATCAGCTGCGATTCAATAGGCTCTCTTGAAGTGTGCGATCAATCTGCTCAAGTATAGTTCGGAATTTCCCATTCGCATTTCATGTCGCCATTATTGAACAGAACACGGCAACGATCAAGGCAGGATTCGCTCGTGCCGATCTGCCGATCGCCGGCGTCTACGCCGATATGGCGTCAAGCGACCCCGGCTCCGGGGCGTCGGATGACGGTGGGCGGCAAGCGGATCTTCTCGACGCCAGCATGCACCAGCCCGGGCCGCGCAGGACGCCCGCTATGCGTTGCGCATCTGAGCCAGGAGGTTTTTCAGCTCCTCGAAGTCGCGGGCCTGGGCGGCGAGGCGCATCGGTGCGTTGGCGGCGCCGAAGCCGGCATAGCCGTCGCGCTGGACCACCTCGAGGAACAGGCCGCTGATGTCCCGCGTGTAGAGCTGGAAATAGGGGCGCCCGCCGCCGTCCTCGTCGAAGAGGATGCTCCGTGCCCGCATCCGGCCGACAAGCTCGGGATCGAGGTCGAAACGCAGCAACAGGTCGTCGTAGTAGTTGGGCGGCACTCTCAGCAGGAACTCTTGGTCCAGCGTGTCGGCGAATGCGAAGATATCGGCGCAGCTGAAGGCGAAATGCTGGTAGACGGCATGCACGTTGCGCGACAGGAAACGCTGGGTCATCATGTTCGGCCCAAGCGAGGCATTCAGCGACAGGCAGATGCGGCCGTTGCCGTTCGACAGCGAACGGCTGCGCACGGTGCCGTGGGGGTCGATGATGTCGACCTGCTCGTCAAGGCTGAAGCCGAACAGGGCGCGGTAGAACAACAGGCTGGTCAGGAAATCGGTCGGCGCGACCGCTTGCGAGTAGTGCTCGATCTCCAGCAGCCGTGCGCTCTCGACCGGTGGCTGCCCGGCAACTTCCTCGAAATCGACCTCGTGGAAGGCCGGTGCGTCGGTGCGGCCGTCGAGCAGGAAGATCATGCTGCCGCCGAGGCCGTGCACCCCGGGGATGTCGAGCTCGCCGGGATTGGCCAGATGCTCGACCGTGCCGCCGAGATATTCGCGGATGCGATCGACCATCGCCGGCGGGTCGTCGACCCGCAAGTCGACGCCGCAGATGGCGAGCCCGTGCATAAGGAAGAAGGAATGCGCCGGGCCATTCTCTTCTTGGTTCAGCAGCAGGTCGATGTCGCCCTGCCGGTATAGCGCGCGTTCTTCAACCGGTGCCGGTGGGTCAGCGCGAAGCCCATGGCCCGCAGCAGGCGATCGAGCTCGGCCGCGCTCTCCCTGTCGCAGGCGAACTCGACAAACCCGATGTCGAGCACCGATGGCGGGGGCGCCGCGGTGGCATCGGTTGCCTCCTCCAACAGGTGGAAGGCACGCATGCCGTCATCGGCGATGGTCCGCGGCAGCATCGCCCGGGCCTGGTCGTTGAAGATCTCCATCGAGACCGGCCCGGCATAGCCCATCGCCCGAAGCGTGGCGAAGAGGTCGGCGACGGGCAGGTCGCCCTGTCCCGGGAACAGCCGGAAATGGCGGGCGAGCAGGCCCACGTCCATGCGGGTGGACGGGGCGTCGGCGAGATGGACGAGGAAGATCCGCGCCGGGTCGATGGTCTTGAGCGCCGCGAAGTCCGCACCGACGGCAAAGGTGTGCACGGCGCCGAGGATCAGGCCGAGATTGGGCCGGTCGGCCTTTGCGACGATGCGCCAGGCGTCCTCGTAGCTGCGCACCACCGTGCTGGTGGCGAGCGCCTCGTAGCCGATCCTGAGCCCCCGCTCGGCCGCCATGTCCGCCAGCAAAGCGAGATCGGTAGCGGCGCGGTCGGGATTGTCCACGGCGTCGGGCCGGGTGTTGGCGCACACCACCAGGAGCGGCGCGCCGACCTCCTGCGCGAGATCGAGAAATCGGGCCGCGCGGGCGAGGTTCCAGTCGCGAAGCCGCTCCGGTCCGGCCTCGAAGTCGCGCAGCGACTGGAGGCTGAGGATTTCCAGCCCGAGATCGGCGGCGAGCCGGCCCACCTCTGCCGGTGTCTCGTCACAGCTGACCAGGTCCTCGCGGAAGATTTCGATGCCGTCATAGCCGGCCCGGGCTGCTGCCTCGATCTTGCGGTGCAGTGGGCCGGAGAAGCTAAGCGAGGAGATCCCGCGCTTCATTGCACGCCTCCATGGTGAGTCCCCGTGTCGATCCGGGCCGAGTGTATCCCCTTGCGGCGCTGGCAGAAACCTCTTTGCCGCAGCGCCGCTTAAGGTTGCGGCCGGTGCTGCACCGCTTGGCGCATCTCCGACCGCAGCCCGTCGATCAGCCGTTCGGCGAAGATCGACAACGGCTCGTCGGCGTTGACGACGGCGTAGGTCCGGAATTGCGTCGGCTCTATGATCGGCCGGCGAACGATGCCCGGCATGGCGCCGCCGCAGACCGAGAACTCGTCGATCAGCGCCACCCCCAGCCCCTAGCGCACCAAGGCATGGACGGTCTGGGCAAACCGGGCCTGGATCGACAGGTCGAGCGCGAGGCCTGCCTCCTCGAAGGCGGCGGCCATGATGCTGCCGTAAGGGTCGGCCGGGTCGATCCCGATCAGCGGGTAGCGGGCCAGCTCGGCGAGCGAGACCGGCCCCGGCTCGGTCAGTTCGTGCTCCTCCGGGACGATGGCGACGAGGCTGCCCACGGCGAGGGGATGGGAGATCAGGCCGGGGTGGTCGAGCTTGTAGCTCATCGCCACCACCTCGCCCTTCTTCAGTAGCAGGTAGTCGATCGCCTCCTCGATCTTGAGGATGTTGATGTCCATCCTCAGCTCGGGGAACTCCTGGCGCAACCGTCTGACCGCGTGTGGCAGGATGAACTGCGCGATGCTGGGGACCGAGGCGAAGGCGAACACCGCCGTCTCGCCCTGCTTCAGCCGGTCGACCGCGTATTGGAGGTCCGCCACCTTGTGGAACACCTCGTTGAGCTGGCTGAACACGCTCTTGGCCTCGCGGGTGGGGATGAAACGGCCACGGCGACGGGTGAACAGACGGATGCCGAGCTGGCTCTCGGCATGATTCATTACCCGGCTGACGCCCGGCGCAGACACGTTCAGAAGTTCCGCCGCACCGTTGACGGTGCCGGCGACCATAGATCGCGCGGATCACCTCGATTTGCCGCAGGGTCAGCATGACGGGCTTCCTTGGTACCTGCCCGGAAGAAAATTAACACCATGTTTGCATCGCGGCAAATCTGCGTCATGGATGTTATATTCGATTCGGTGTGAAATGGGCTGAGGCGGATTACGGCCCGACGATTGTCAGAGGGCGTGATCGGGCTGGGAGGCCCTCCATGCTCGATCTCGTCGACAAGGTGCTCATCGAGGACGAGTCGCTGCGCAACGGCCTCCAGATCGAGAAACGCCTGTTCTCGGTCGAGGGAAAGCTGCACTTCATCCGCGGCATGGAATCCTGCGGCCTGCGCCGCATCCAGGTGGGCTCGTTCGTGCATCCGAAATGGGTGCCGCAGATGGCCAACACCGACGAGCTGCTGGCGCGTCTGGAACCGACGCCGGGGGTGACCTACACGGCGCTGGTGCTGAACGAGCGCGGCCTGGAGCGGGCCATCGCCGCTGGCGTGAAGCATCTCAGCATGTCGATCTCGGCCAGCGAGACCCATAGCCTCAAGAACACCAACAAGACGCTGGCGCAGGCCAGGGCCGAGATCGTGCCGCTGATCGAGCGGGCAGTGGCCTCGGGCATCGCGGTCCGGGCCGGCATCCAGTCGGCGCTCGGCTGCGGCTATGGCGGCGAGGTGCCGCTGGCCCGCGTGTACGAGATCGCCGAGACCTACAGCGGCCTCGGGGTCAGCGAGATCAACATCGCCGACACCGCCGGCCTCGGCAACCCGCGCTCGGTCGCCGAGACCGTCGCCGCAGTGCGCAAGGTCATCGACCCCACTATCGCGATCTCGCTGCACCTGCACGACACCCGCGGACTCGGCCTCGCCAACATGGTCGCCGGGCTGCAGGCCGGGGTCGGCATCTTCGACGCCGCCCTGGCGGGCCTCGGCGGCTGCCCCTTCGTGCCCGGCGCCGCCGGCAACATCGCCACCGAGGACGCCGTCCACGCGCTGAGCGCGCTCGGCGTCGAGACCGGGATCGATTGGCGGGCGCTGTGCGATCTGGCCCTGGAGATGGAAACGATCCTGGGGCGGCGGCTGCCCGGCCGCATGGCCCATGTGGTCAGGGCAACCTGACGAACCGAGGAAGCACGTGGCGGAGCTATTGGAGACAGAGCAGATGAGACACCGGTTTTCCCTGGCGCACCTGACGCTGATCGATTGTACGCCTTCGGAGCTGACCTATGTTGCGGCGCGGGCCGGGTACGACTTCGTCAGCCTGCGGCTGATCCCGATGCGGGTTCCGGGAGAGTTCACCGGCAATCCGCTGGGCAAGGACGAGCTGCGGGCGACGAAGAGCGCGCTTCGCGCCACCGGGATCAGGATGCATGACCTCGAGCTGGCCCGCATCCTGCCCTATATGGCGCCGAAGGCCTATGAGCCGGCGATGGAGGCTGCGGCCGAGCTGGGGGCGCGCCACGTCATCTCCAGCGCCTGGACCACCGACCCCGACGACCGCGACTTCCTGGTCGAGCGATATGCCGAGCTTTGCGACCTCGCCGCCCCCTACGGCCTGACCGTGGATCTGGAGTTCCCCTACATCTCGCGGCTGAAGACCCTGGGCGAAACCGCCGACATCGTTCGCGCCGCCGACCGGCCGAATGGCGGCATCCTGATCGACACCCTCTATGTGCACCTGTCGCGGCTCAATCCGCACGCGCTGGCCGAGCTGCCGCCCGAGTTGTTCCACTTCGTGCACATCGCCGACGCGCCGGCCGCGATCCCCGCAACCCGCGAGGACACCGTGCAGCTGATGCGCGACGCCCTGCTCTACCCCGGCGAGGGCTGCATAGACTTCCGTGCGATCGCCGCGGCGCTGCCGTCGGTGAGCTACTCGATCGAGCTGCCGAACGTGAAACGGGTGGCGGAGCTTGGCCATGTCGAGCATGCCCGCCGCTGCCTTGAGGCCGCCCGGCTCAGCCTGGAAGTCCCGGTGCACGACGACGACTATTTCCACGCACACGCGGCATAACCCGTTCCCGGAGACCTGGATGGCTCGCGACATCACCCCGGAGATTGTCACATCCGTCGACGAGATGGTGGCGCGCACCCTCGCGGCGATGGATCGGCCGAGCGAGGCGGAGCTGTTCGGCGAGTTCTACAGCACGGAAGTCCAATAAGCCTCCCTGTCGACTTGGCCCGGGGGCGGGATGCCCGTAGCCTGGGCCGGTCTATCTTGGGGGCACCAACCGGAGGCGTCGATGCAAGACCTGGTTTCCAATCTGCGGGTCCGCTACCTCGAGGAGCGCGGCGTCCGCCACATCTTCGGTCTGTGCGGGCATACCAACATCGCCGTGCTGTCGGCGATGTCGAACAGTCAGATCCAGTTCATCACCGTCCGGCACGAGCAGATCTCGGCCCATGCCGCCGACGGCTATGCCCGGGCCACCGACAAGGCCTCGGTGCTGCTCACGCATCTGAGCCCCGGCCTGACCAACGCGGCGACCGGGGTCGCCAATGCGGCGCTCGACTGCATCCCGATGGTGGTGATCGCCGGCGACATTCCGACCCACTACTACGGCAAGCACCCGCATCAGGAGGTCAACCTGCATGTCGATGCCTCGCAATACGAGATCTACCGGCCGTTCGTGAAGCGCGCTTGGCGGGTCGACACGCCGGAGCTGTTCCCGGAGATCATCGAGAAAGCTTTTGCCTTGGCCGAGAGCGGCCAGCCCGGCCCGGTGCTGATCAACGTGCCGATGCACGTGTTCTCGGCCAAGATCGACGTCGCCCTCTTTGACCACCTCAGCCACAACGCCAAGTCGCTGACCAAGCCGTCGATCGACGAGGAGACCGCCGAGCGGATCGTGCGCAGCCTCGGCGAGGCCGCGAACCCGCTGATCTATGTCGGCGGCGGCGGCGCCCTGGCCAAGGCGACGGCCGAGATGGAGGCCTTTGTCGATCACATGAACATCCCGTCGCCCACAGCCTGATGGGCAAGGGGATGCTGCGCGACGACCACCCGTTCACCCTCGGCATGACCGGCTTCTGGGGCACCAAGTACATCAACGACAAGTGCCCCGGCGCCGACTGGGTGCTGGGCCTCTGCACCCGGTTCAAGGAGGCCGACTGCTCGTCCTGGTACCCGGATTACACCTTCAACTTCCCACCGACGAAGCTGATCCATATCGACATCGAGCCCTCGGAGATCGGCCGCAACTTCCCGACCGAGCTCAGCGTCGTCTTCGACCTCAAGGCGGCCTTGACGGTGATGCTGAAGGTCGCCCGCCGGATCTACCCCGAGGGGCTGAAGAACCCGGGCCTCGCCGCCGAGATCGCTGCCTACAAGGCCGAGTTCAAGGCCTCGAATGCCGAGATGGAAACCTCGGACGCCTTCCCGATTATGCCGGAGCGGATCCTCGCCGATGTCCGTGCCGCGATGCCGCGCGACGCTTTCCTCACCACGGATGTCGGCTGGAACAAGAACGGCGTCGGCCAGCAGTTCCCGATCTACGAGCCGGGCACGGTGCTGACCCCCGGCGGCTTCGCCACCATGGGCTTCGGCCCGCCGGCGGCGCTCGGCGTCAAGATCGCCCATCCCGGCCGGGTGGTGATCTCGATGGTCGGCGACGGCGGCTTCGGCCAGAACCCGGCCATGCTGGCCATCGCGGCCGAGATGAACCTTGGTGTCGTCTGGGTGGTGATGAACAACAACGCCTTCGGCACCATCGCCGGGCTGCAGAAGGCCCATTACGGCCTGACCTACGGCACCACCTTCCCGAAGACGGGCGGCGAGCAGATGCCGATCTATGCCGAGATCGCCAAGGCCTACGGGGTCGAGGCCGTCCGGGTACGATCGGCCGCCGAGTTCCGCCCGGCGCTCGATGCCGCCATCGCTTCCGGCCGCCTGACGGTGATCGACGTCGCCATGATCAACAACCCCACCCCAACCAGCGGCCACTGGAACATCCTCGACATCTACTCCCCGGACAAGGATGTCTCCCACGTGGCGACGGACTGAGGGAGCGTCGCTGGGCGATTGCCATCGCCCCCTTCGCAATCGTTCCGGCGCCCGGTCAGGGCGCTGTGGTCCGTCACCCGAAGGCAAGCTAGACCTCAACCGAACGAGCGAGGCCGCCGGCAACGGCAAAGGTGAGACCGCCTCCTCCAACGGGTCGCTGCCGGTGACGATCGGGGTCAAGTCGATCGCGCCGCTGTCATTCAAGCCGCTCGACCCGCCCCGGAAAGCGCATCAATCCAGACGACTCGGGGTCCGGCTGGGCGAAGGTTTTCTGGCAGGTCAACAGGATGGGGATCCCGGTGATCGAAGAGGAGTCCTCCGCAGGCGGCCGAAGGAACCAAGGCGCAGTTCGAGCTTGGTTGCGCAGGACGATGGCACTATATCGAACAACATCTGTGATCGTGTGCCGCCCGGCGGATTGAACGCGATGGCTGGTCGATTGCCGTCAGAAAACCATTCCATTGGCGGCGGGTTTTGGATATCGTTGCGACCGACTTGGAGGATGTCCTAGGTATATCGGATTTCTCCCTCAGTGAGAGATCCGGGATGAGTGAGGGCAACTCGCGAGTTCACGTCGGATAATCTCGTGGATGTGCCGGCACGTCGTGCAGTTGCGGTGCCTTGGCATGGTAGGCAGATGATCGGCACACCTCACCCGGCGGAAAGGCGAGGGTGGGGAGGCTGGATCACTGTGACGTAAGGGAGAATGGATCGTGGATATGCGACCGCAAACTGTCGAGCAGCAAGACGGGCTCAAGGGTCTGAGTCAAACGGACGAGGATGGTCTGTACGAGATTCGTCTGGAATCTCTCGGCGGGCTGGGCGCGCATCTGGTCGGCAAGATGCTTGCCGAAGCAGCGGTTCTGCGCATGGGGCTCAACGGCGCGCATTTCTCCTCCTACGGGTCGGAGAAGAAGGGTACCCCGATCAAGTCCTTCGTGCGCCTCACCGGGGCGGACGCCAAGGTCCGCACTTCGGCGCCGGTCGATCGCCCGTTCGTCGTGGCGGTCTTCATGGACACGCTGCTGAGCGATCCGGCGGTCCTCAGCGGCCTGCGTTCTGGCGGCGTGGTGATCGTCAACACGACCAAGACCCCTGAGGAAGTGCGCGAGATCCTCGGTTTCGAACACGACACGATCGGCTGCCTGGATGCCACGACCATCGCGCTCGAGGAGAAGAGCCGGGTCAACACCGCCATGCAGGGGGCAATCGCGGCGATGGTGCCGACCCTCGACGTGGCCGCCGTGCGCGAGGTGCTCGCCGCCACCTTCGAGCGCAAGCACCCGAGCATCATCGAAACGAACCTGCGAACATTCGATCGCGGGGCGAGCGAGATTGCGGTCGACCGCCGCGACCCGGCGCCCGAGGGACGGGACGTCGTCGCGGTGGAGCCGAAATGGGGCTATCTCAACCAGCCCATCGGCGGCGTGGTGGCCGACCCGGCTAACTCGGTCGTCAAGAACCTGTCCGGGTCGCGGACCGGCCACATCCCGGTCTTCCACGTGGACAAGTGCATACACTGCGGTCTTTGCGACATCGTGTGTCCGGACAACTGCCTGGCATGGGACATCCTCCATGACGAGGACGGCTCCTGGTACACCCAGCTGCGCGGTATCGACTATCGTTACTGCAAGGGGTGCGAGGCCTGTGTCGACACCTGCCCGTCCGGGGCGATGACCAAGGAACGCGAAACCCCAGGGTTCGCGGAAGAACACGGCGTGCATCTGGACTGGACCGCGCGAGCGGTCGACGGCAGCCGCATTCGCCAACCCAACTAACCGCACGGTCGAAATGACCGAAAGCGACCATGTAAACGGCTATTGCTAGTCAAACCTCAATGGGAGTGAACCCATGGCAGTGAGCGAACTGGACCTGACAGACATCGGATTGGTGCAGGAGACCGCGTTCTTGAGCGGCAACGAGTGCGCCGCGCGGGCAGCGCGCGACATCAATTTCCATGTCATGGGGTACTATCCCATCACACCGTCGACAGAGATCGCCCAGGTCCTCGACGAGACCTATGCCAATGGCGAGCACGCCGTGCATATGATCCCGGCCGACGGCGAACACGGCGCCGCCGGCATCTGCTACGGCGCCTCCCTCGGCGGCGGGCGGGTGATGAACGCGACCAGCGCCAACGGCCTGTTGTTCTCGATCGAGCAGCTGCCGGTGCAGGCGGGGACGCGCGCGCCGATGGTGCTCAACTTGGTCACCCGGGCGGTCAGCGGACCGCTTGACATCCTGTGCGACCATTCGGACCTCTACTACACACTGAACACCGGCTGGATCATCCTGATGGCGCGCGACCCGCAGGCCGTCTACGACATGAACTTGATGGCGGTTCGGATCGGCGAGCACCTCGACGTGCGGCTGCCGGTGATCGTCGCGTCGGACGGCTTCTTCACCAGCCACCAGAAGCGGCGCGTGCAGGTGTTCACCGACCGCGATGCTCTGCAGGAGCGGTTCCTGACGCGCGTCGAGCCGCCTTACCACGCGCTCGACCCGCGCAACCCGGTCACCTTCGGGCCGTATATGAACGACCCGGACATGATCAACAACAAGTACCAGCTCAAGAAAGCGATGGATCGCGCGCACGAACTGCTGCCGGAACTGTTCGAGGAGTTCGCCGCGATCTCCGGCCGGCACTATCCGATCGTCGAGAGCTACCGCGCCGACGATGCCGACGTGGTCGTGTTCCTGCTCAACTCGGCGGCGGAGACGGCCAAGGACGCGGTCGACCGCATGCGCGCCGACGGGCACAAGGTCGGCGTGGTGTCGCCGAACGTCCTGCGCCCCTTCCCGCGCGACGAGATCCGGGCGGCGCTCGCCAACGCCAAGGTGATCGTCATCGGCGACCGCGCCGATTCCTATGGCTCCGAGGGCGGCAACATGACCCACGAGATCCGCTCGGCGCTGGCGGAGCTGCATGACAACCCGCCGATGTTCATCAGCCGCATCTACGGTCTGGGCGGCAAACCCTTCCGGGTGCCGGATGCGGAAGCCTTCTTCCAGCTCGGCCTCGACGCGCTGGCCGACGGCGAGGTCGCGGTGCCGTTCGACTACTACGGCGTCACGCCGGGCGAGCCCAGGAAGCAGCCCGAGCGGATCGTGCCGCCGCTGACCAAGGAGGAGGTGAGCTCGAATCTCGTCAAAGTCACCCGCGACGAGGCGACCGACAAGCTGGAAGTGGATCTGCCTCCCTATTGGGCCCTGGCGGCGCGGCCGCGCCGGGTGGTGTCCGGACATGGCGCCTGCCCCGGCTGCGGCATGTTCCCGGTGCTCGACCAGGTGTTCAAGTCGCTCGAAGGCGACATCGTGGTCCTGTTCCACACCGGATGCGCGATGGTGGTCACCACCGGCTATCCGTTCAGCTCGCACCGGGTCACCTATATCCACAACCTGTTCCAGAACGGCTCGGCTACCCTGTCCGGGCTGGTCGACATGTATCACGAGCGGGTGGCGCGCGGTGAGCTGCCGGCGTCGGATGACATCACCTTCGTGATGATCAGCGGCGACGGCGGCATGGATATCGGCATGGGGCCGGCTCTGGGCACCGCCCACCGCAACCACCGCATGATGATCATCGAGTACGACAACCAGGGCTACATGAACACCGGCAGCCAGATGTCCTACTCGACGCCTCTGGGCCATCTTACCAGCACCAGCCACATCGGCAAGAAGGAGGAAGGAAAGAGCTTCCACCACAAGGACACGGTGCAGATCATGGCCTCGACGCACATCCCCTATGTGTTCAGCGCCGTGGAGGGCTTCCCTGCCGACCTGATGCGCAAGGTGGCCAAGGCGCAGTGGTACGCCAAGCATGAAGGGTTGGTGTACGGCAAGATCCTCTCGTTCTGCCCGCTGAACTGGAAGACGCCCGACGATGAAGGCGCCGACGTGGTGCACTCGACGGTCGAATCCTGCTTCTTCCCCCTCTACGAGGTCGAGCACGGGCACACGACGATCACCCACGATCCGGACGAGCTGGGAACGCGCATCCCGCTGGGTGACTGGCTCGGCAGGATGGGCAAGACCAAGCACCTCATGGAGGACGAGCACAGGCACGTGCTCGACGGCCTGCAGGCCGAGATCGACCGGCGCTGGCGCCGGCTCAAGGCCATGCACGAACATCCGGACCTGTGACGGGCCTTGTGAGAAAGAGAGACACCCATGTATGAGATCCTCCGCAAGCGCGCGCTCACGCCGGTGACCAACCTGTTCGAGGTCTCGGCTCCGCTGGTCGCGCATTCCGCACAGCCCGGCCAGTTCGTCATTCTGCGGGTGCACGGCAGGGGCGAGCGCATCCCCGTTACGATCACCGACTTCGATCCCGAGACGGGCACGGTGACGGTCGTCATCCAGGAGGTCGGCGCGACCTCTAAGATGGCCAGCAAGCTGGGCGAGGGCAACCACTTCCACGACCTTGCCGGGCCGCTGGGCGAGGCGGCGACGCTTCCCGACAAGGGACATGTGGTGTGCGTCGGCGGCGGCTTCGGCGCCGGTGCGATGCTGACCATCCTGAAGGGCCTGAAAGAGACGCCGGTGCGTACCTCGGCGATCGTCGGTGCGCGCACGGCCGAGCTTGTTATCCTGCAGGATCGGCTGAACGACGCGGCGGACGCGGTGTATGTCTGCACAGACGACGGCTCCGCCGGCTTCAAGGGCTTCGTGACCCAACAGCTGGAAGAGCTGATCGAGGCGGGCGAACAGATCGACGAGGTGCTGGCCATCGGCCCGATGGCGATGATGCGCGCCGTGGCCGGGGTCACCGGGAAGTACGGCATTCCGACACAGGTTTCGCTCGATCCGATCATGATCGACGGAACCGGCATGTGCGGCGCCTGCCGCGTGACCGTCGACGGCGAGACCAAGTTCGCCTGCATCGACGGCCCGTTCTTCAACGCGGAGAAGGTCGACTTCAACGAACTCGTGCGCCGCAACCGGATGTACCAGGAGGAGGAAGCCGACGCGCTCCACCGCTACGAGGAGGCGGAGTGCCGCGCGGAAGCGGTGACCGCTCAGACCTGATCGGAGCCGCAGACGCACGTCCCCGGAACACCCAATCGAGACGAAAGCTTGAGAGGTAGCAACCCGTGCCCCTTATTACCCCGACAAAAACCCCGATGCCCCACGCGGACGCCCAGGAGCGCGCCAAGACGTTCTTCGAGGTGAACTACGGCTATGACTTCAGGAGGGCGGTGGAGGAGGCCGACCGGTGCCTGCAGTGCCAGGATCCGACCTGCCAGAGCGGCTGTCCCGTGAACGTGCCGATCCGGGAAGTCATCCACCTGGTTTCGCAGCGGCATTTCGATGACGCCTTGGCGCTGATCAAGCGCTACAACAGCCTGCCTGGCGTCTGCGGCCGGGTGTGCCCGCAGGAGAACCAGTGCGAGGGCCGCTGCCACGTCGGCGATCGCTTCGGGCCGGTCGCCATCGGCTACATCGAGCGCTTCCTGGCCGACTGGGAGCGCCTGCACGGACCGCTCCCGCGTACAAAGGCGGAGCCCAAGGGCCAGAAGGTGGCCATCATCGGCTCCGGTCCATCCGGCCTGACGGCAGCGGGTGACCTGGTCCATCTCGGCTACGAGGTGACCGTGTTCGAGGCGCTGCACGCCCCGGGCGGCGTGTTGCGCTATGGCATCCCCGAGTTCCGCCTGCCCAAGGACGTGCTCGACGCCGAGATCGACTCGCTGGTGCAGGACGGTGTCGATATCCAGTGCAACGTGGTGATCGGCAAGACCATCACCCTCGAAGATATCATGGGCGAGATGGGCTACGAGGCGGTGTTCATCGGCACCGGCGCCGGCCTGCCGACCTTCATGAAACTGCCCGGCGAGAACCTCAACGGCATCTACTCGGCCAACGAGTTCCTGTCGCGGATCAACCTGATGGGCGCCTACCAGTTCCCGGACTACGACACACCGGTGAAGTCGGGCCGCCGGGTCGCCGTGATCGGCGCCGGCAACACGGCGATGGACGCGGCGCGCTGCGCGATGCGCGCCGGCTCCGATGAGGTGACGGTGGTCTATCGCCGGTCGGAAGCGGAAATGACCGCCCGGGTCGAGGAATACGAGCACGCCATCGAAGAGGGCATCGTGTTCAAGTGGCTCAACAACCCGATCGAGTTCCTCGATGACGGCAATGGCTGGGTCAGCGGCATGAAGTGCATCCGCATGGAGCTGGGCGAGCCCGGCGAGGACGGCCGCCGCAGACCGGTGCCGATCGAGGGGTTCGAGTTCGTGATGGATGTCAACAACGTCATCATCGCGATCGGGACCAGCCCGAACCCGCTAGTGTCGCGGACGACGCCGGGGTTGGATACGACCAAGTGGGGCGGTCTGGTGGCCGAAGACGACACCGGGCAGACCAGCCGCGAGGGCGTGTTCGCCGGCGGCGACATCGTCACTGGATCGGCAACGGTGATCCTGGCGGCGGGCGCCGGCAAGCGCGCGGCGGCGGCGATCGACGAATACCTGTCGGCGAAGCGGGTGGCAGTGTAACGGGAGACCCGGTAGGCCGGCGCCTCAGGGGACATCTCCTCAATCGACTCGGCGAGCCTGCCGCATGACAGGCTCGCCTTTTGTTTGGGGGGGCAGGTCGGCTCAGGACCGTTTCTTCCCGAACAGCTGCGCCGCGGTCATCAGGGCCAAGGTGATGACGATCATGATCGTCGAGATCGAGGCGATGGTCGGGTCGATCTGATCCCTGAGGGCGTTGAACATGTTACGCGTCAGGGTCGAGTTGTCGCCGCCGGAGATGAACATCGCCACCACCACCTCGTCGAACGAGATCAGGAACGACAGCAGGGCGGCGATGATCACGGCGAAGCGGATCTGCGGCAAGGTGACGGTCAGGAACGCCTTCCAGCGCGGCGCGCCGAGGGCGCGTGCCGCCATTTCCTGGTTCATGTCGTAGCTCTTCAGCGCCGAGGCAGCGACGATCATGACCAGTGGCAGGGCCAGCATGCTGTGCGCCAGCACCAGCCCGAACAGGGTGTAGAGCACCTTCAGCTTCACATAGATGTAGAAGGCGCCGATGGCGACCAGGATCAGCGGCACCATCATCGGCGTGATCAGCAGGATGAAGACGAAGCGGCCGGCCTTGACCTGCGAGGTATGCAGCCCATAGGCCGCGAGAACCCCCATCGGCGTCGCCACCAGCATGGTCAGGAAGGACGCGGTCAGCGAGGTCGCCGTCGCCGACATACATTCGGCCGAGCCGAAATAGTGGTCGTACCAGCGGGTCGACCAGTTCTCCGGCGGGAATTCTAGGTATTGCGACTCCGAGAACGACATCGGCACGACGATCAGCGTCGGCGCCACCAGGAACAGCATGATCAAGATCGACACCGCATAGAGCCAGAGCCGCTGGCGATGGATCACCTGCGTCTCCGAGGCCGGGCTTTCGAGCCATCGCTGCATCAATGGCCTCCGCCGGTCATTTGCTCGAGGCGCAGGAATCTGGCCGCGCCCCACAGGATTGCCATGGTCAAGACGAGCAGGACGACGCCGAGGGCACTGGCCGCGCCCCAGTTCACGAACAGTTCGATGTTCGAGGCGATCTTCATCGACACCATGATCACATTGCCGCCGCCGAGCGCCGCCGGGGTGACGAAGAAGCCGAGGCAGAGCACGAAAACGATCAGCGAGCCGGCGAACAGCCCCGGGGCCGAGAGCGGGAAGAACACGGTCCAGAAGCTCCGCACCGGGCCGGCCACGAGGTTCGAGGCCGCCTTCAGGTAGTCCTAGTCGATCGCCTTCATCGAGCCGTAGAGCGGCAGCACCAGGAACGGCAGCATGATGTGCACCATGCCGATCAGCGTGCCGGTCATGTTGTGGACGATCTTCAAGGGCTCGTCCCAGAGACCGAGCGAGATCGCCCAGTCGTTCACCAGCCCGCGCTTCTGCAGCAGCACCAGCTAGGCATAGGTGCGCACCAGGAGCGAGGTCCAGAACGGCAGCAGCACGGTGATCAGGCAGAGATTGGCTGCCCGCTGCGGCAGTTGCGACAGGAAATAGGCCAGCGGGTAGCCGATCAGGATGCAGACCCCGGTGGTCAGGAAGCTAACCTCGAAGGTGGTCCAGAAGATCCGCCCGTAGGACTTGCGGGTGATCATGCGCTCGTAGTTCTCGAGCGAGAACTGGCCGTCGGCGCCGATGAACGACACGTAGAACAGCCACCCGACCGGGATCACCAGGACCACCATCACCAAGAGCAGCGCCGGCGAGCAGAGGCCGAGCAGCGCCGGGCGTCGCGCTGCAGCCCTTCGGCGTGCAGGTCGGGACGGGCGACGCCGGCGATGTCGGGGTCCGGGGTGGCGGTCGCGGTCATGCTAGTCCTCCCGGTCTTGGATCAGCACCGTGTCCTCGGGATCGAGGCCGAGGGTGACCGTCCCGCCCACCGGGGGCAGCGTGGCAATGGTGGCGGAGCGCACGACGCCGCGCACGGCGACCTCGGACCCGCCCGCGAGCGTGGCGTACATCAGGAAGCTGTCGCCCTGGTAGACGACATCGGCAACCGTGGCGGGGAAGCGGTTGGTCGCTTGCCCGCTGTCGGTGGCCACCAGTTTCACCCGCTCGGGCCGCACCATCAGCGGCAGGTCACCCTCCGGCGGCGCCTCGGCCAGCTTCAGCTCGATGCCGTTTACGGCGATGCCGGCGCCATTGCGGGCCACCGGCAGAAAGGTCGAATCGCCGATGAAATCGGCGACGAAGCGGTTGGTCGGGTGGTCGTAGATCCGCGACGGGGTGTCGAGCTGCATCAGCTTTCCATGATTGATCACCGCGATCCGGTCCGACATGGTCAGCGCCTCGCGCTGGTCGTGGGTGACGTAGACCGTGGTCATGCCGAGCTTCTCGTGCAGGTGCCTGAGCTCGATCTGCATCCGGTCACGCAGCTTCTTGTCGAGCGCCGACAGCGGCTCGTCCATCAACAGGATGCGCGGCTCGAACACGATGGCGCGGGCCAGTGCCACGCGCTGCTTCTGCCCGCCCGAGAGCTGGTCGATGCGCCGCTCGCCGAAGCCGCCGAGCTGCACCGCCTCCAGCGCCCGCTCGCACCGCTCGGCCGCCTCGGGCTTGGGCATCCGGCGCAGCCGCAGCGGGTAGCCGACATTCTCGGCCACGGTCATGTGCGGGAACAGCGCGTAGTTCTGGAACACCATGCCGACATTGCGCCGGTGCGGCGGCGTGCGGATCACCTCCCGCTCGCCGAACTTGACGCTGCCGCAATCGGGCCGGGTGAAGCCCGCCAGCACCATCAACAGCGTGGTCTTGCCCGAGCCCGACGGGCCGAGCAGGGTGATGAACTCGCCGCTCTGGATGTCGAGGTCGACATCGTTCAGGGCGTAGACATTGCCATAGGTCTTGGTCACGCCGCGGATCGTGATCGGCAGGGCCTCGGTTGCTGTGCCGGTCAAGATGCTTCTCCCGCTTGAGACATGAAAGTGACGGCGGGCGACCAGGTCGCCCGTGCCGTCGGGTTCAGGCCGACCGGATCACTCGGTCAGCATCTCCTGATACATCTCGGCCGCGATGGTCTCCCACTTGGCGTACCAGGCGATGTCGACCGGAAGCTGCATCGCTGCATTGTCCGGATGCGACGGCAGCATCCGCGCCGTGGCCTCGTCGATGGTGCCGAGGTCGTAGGTCGCCTTGTAGGGGTCGGCCCGTAGGTGATGTACTTCGGCAGGTTCTGCTGGTACTCGGGCTTCGAGATCTCGGCTAGGAACTCCATCGCCACGTCCTTGTTGGGCGCGCCCTTCGGAATCGCGAAGCAGTCATAGTCGAGCAGGGCCTGGTTGAAGCTGTAGGCCACCTTGGCGCCATCGGACTTGGCCACGTCGAAGCGGCCGTCATCAGCTGCGCATGTTGGGCGCCGGAGGTCCAGAACACGTCGATATGCGGCTTCAGCTCGCGGATCTTGTCGATGGCGCGCTCGATGCCGGCCTCGGAATCGAGCACCTTGTAGACGTCCTCGGGCGCCACGCCGTCGGCCATCAGCGCTGGCTCCAGCGCACCCGCGACCTTGCCGCGATAGGCGCGCTTGCCGGGGAATTTGTCGACATCCCAGAAGTCAGCCCAGCTTTGCGGCCCGTTGTCGCCATAGGTCTCGGTGTTCCAGGCATAGACGGTCGAGAACACGTCACCGCCGACGCAGAACGGCATGTAGAGCGTCGGGTAGAAGGTCGAGACGTCGATGATCGAATAGTCCAGCTCCTCCAGCAGCCCCTCGGCCGCGGCCCGCGAGGCGCTGCCCGAGCCGCTGGCGACGATATCGAGCGTCACCGCCCCGGTCTGCACCTGCAGGCGGACGTCAGACATGCCGCCATAGGTCTTTTCCTTGATCACGATCCCGGTCGCCGCCGAGGCGGGCTGGAACAGTGCTTGGCTCTGCGCCGCCTGATACGAGCCGCCCCAGGACGCGATGGTCACCGTCTTCTCCTATCCCGGATTATTCATCAGGGTGTCTGACTTGGTTTGCGTGCATGGATCAAGCCGTTGATGTGGAGTATGAATTTGCCGCCAAACCTGTTCCTGCGCCACCAGCTTAGAGATCCG
>Ga0049105_1000159_pt1 | contig 17764 bp, 11 predicted proteins | sample WorMetvaBAHAMAS1_FD_61260 | JGI IMG/M metagenome (GOLD analysis project Ga0049105, IMG submission 61260) | Worm MetaG Olavius vacuus BAHAMAS.1 | ecosystem: Host-associated > Annelida > Digestive system > Unclassified | place: Germany: Marburg | collected 2013-04-09
CAGTGAATAAATTTGCTTAGCACATGTTTGCTGCCAACATGTTGAAGATTAGCGTGTGACTAATGTTTGGTTTCGTTATTTGTTTTTATGTGTGTATTCTGTTACTGGTGAATTGCGTTGGCCTCTTGCCTGTCCAGTGTATTTATTTTATGAGCTACTTTTGGCGCCTATGTTTCGCCACAGTGTCTGGAGTGCTATAATCGCCGATATTCGGTGCAGCGAAGCGTGACCGTTGATCACTGACGACGGTGGTCATGTCACGCTTGACTGCAGTGAGTTTATGGGCGGTTATAACACTCCAGACACTGTGGTGAAACATAGGCGCCGGAAGTAGGTCATGAAATAACTGGATGTCAATGGATGGCCAAGGTACCAAATGGCGTAGAAACGTTACCGTGCACCCAATACCGACAGTGAATTGTTGTTACTTGTCATTTTTATTTTTTTTGTTGCTACACTTTGTGTGAATAAAGATGTATATATAAATTTCAACCGGCTGAGTAGGGAGCACGAACATTACAGACGACAGACAGACAGAGTTACGACGACACATATAGCGAAAAAAAACCGAAATGCTGAGTGCTTTCAGATTTTTTTTCAAAATTTGTCGTCACAATTTTGCCACCTTAAGCACAAACGAGGTTTCCAATCCAGGCATCAACATCATCATCATCACCTCCCGCCAGGTGTACCTGCTCATGATGTCCTTCAAGTTACAGCAAACATGTTTTCTGGTAGAGTTTTGAGTCTAGAGTGGAAGCGAAAACCAGAACGACCTCACGTACTTGACTTAGTCGCGTCACTGCAGACTGTCACTTCTGAGCCACAGACGCATGGACTGCAGCTAACGACCGTACAGGGGTGAAGCGCGCTATATATGGTCCTCAGTTGACTATACGCGCAAAGTAGTGAAGTGAAGGCAACTGATCAGTCCGCCTGTTATTAAACCTGCCACTGGCTGTCGAATATTTTCAGAGCAGTGATGCTTTTTGATAATTCGACGCCATTCACACAGTTTCATTCCCATAATGTTCGCGTAGGCACGCAAGCACTGCAGAAGGCAGGCATGATGCGACAGCGCAAACGACCATTATAACGACCACATAACGAGGTATGTGGGCAGTACGTCGACCAAAAATAGATGTCAGCTAGAATGCCAGCGAGTCGACGCTGTTGAAAGCTTTGTCGCACACAAAAATAGCCTGAAATAGCTCACAGTGTTTTGACTAAATAGAAATTTGAGGTAGTTCGTACAGTACAGTGTTAGTGTAGTGTACAGCCTGCAGTAATATGCAAATGTGCATTTCTGTTACACTGGGTGTCTATATTTGTAGAATTTCGTCTGCACTGAACAGTCTTGTAGTCCTCGAGGCCGCAGTCTTGGTCTCGACCGCTCGATACCGAAATTCTGCGGTATTTTATGCTAAAATTTCAATTCCGATATTCGACCTCTTTTTCTCCAGATGATTTGTCAGCAATGCGTACTTGTCTCGTTTGCTGGTCTTGGTCTTGATCTTGGTCTCGAGAGAGCTGGTCTCGGTCTCGGTCTTGGTCTCGGCACTGCTGATCTTGGCTTGGCTTTGGTCTTGAAGGTGCTGCTCTTGGTCTTGGTCTTGTTACTGCTGGTCTTGACTACTACACTGGCACAGAAGAATACACAGCAATGGATATGATTATCCACCACGACGTTTAGCCCGACTAAACCCCACCCCATCCACTACCCAACACGTTATCCTTAGATCTCGACAGTTCCAATAGGGCCGGATAAGGGTTGGAGAATGTGCCACCGTACCTTCCCCGTGGCTACACCACTGAGGTGTGCCGTGTGGCTGGAAGCGCAAATTATAGAAGTTCCACTTAATAACTTTCATTTCGGCACGTTTCGGCACAATTCTGCAGCTAGATGTAAATTTCGGATCCGCGCAATCAGACTGCATCCGCCACAATTTCCTATTACAGGAAGTCCGTGCAGGACATTCGGCTGATGCTGCGGATCTCGTTCCACGAGCAGACCGGTCCGCCGCCCGCCGACACTTATCCGGTCGGTAGTTTTCGTAGTAATGTCGGTTGGTCTGCTCTGTTCAATAATGTAGACCGTCGTCGCCGTCGTCTTGTGCAGTTCTTCAACCTGCGCCCCAACATCTCAACCTAACCACACTGCTATTAATTCCACCACGTGACGTCACACTCGCTGACGCTAGGTGGTCAGGAAGACAGAGCATCACAGGGGCAGAGATAGAGGAAGAGCGAGACGAAGGAAGATTGCAGACAGCGAACAAGACGTGTAATTGGGCAGACGGACAGGATCAGTACCGCTCATCAGCCTGTGATGCTTCTGAACACTCTGCCGGCGACAAAATTTCCTCTGAACAGTTTTGAGCTCCGCAATTAGGATACGACCATAATGCGCTGCTGTTCTTGAAAGCATATCATTATTTTGTTTATTAACACTAACATTAAGACCACATTAAGTCAGAGTACGCAATTATGGCAGTGTTGGACATCTGTTCAGGCCTTTAACCAGCCTGCTGACAACGGGATCGTTTTCCTCATATTTTTCTTCATCATTTTCCATCCCGTATGAGCCACCGTCGTTACCACACATTAGTCGTGCATCTACCATCAAGATACCATCTCGAGCAGATTGTCTGCCAGCGACCACGTCACCAATGTCACCAGCAAGTGTTCTCAGACACTGTATGCACTGACAATACTACGTGCTCATGGACTGTGTGATGTAGTCCTGCAATCTGTCTACAGGTCAGTCATCATCGCCAGGCTGCTACATGCCTCCAGTGCCTGGTGAGAGTTTACGTCGTCGTTTGACCGGCAGCGAATCGCAGCCTTCATACATCGAGGAGTTCGACGTTGTTTCTGTCCTGACCTACTTAGCATTGATGAACTAGTATCTGACATGGATGATAAACTGTTTAATTGCATTACATCTTACGAACATCGCGTTCTGCACCAACTCCTTCCACCTGAACGTCCTGACTGTAGATACTCACTCAGACCACGAAGACACAAACTCCGTTTCACATCCAAATCCCGGCTAGATGAACTGAACTTCATTCACAGAATGCTGTACAAAGACATGCACTGAATGTTAAATTTTATGCTATATTCGTTTCCTTTTTTGTTACTTCTGCTGTAAAACTGCGTCATGTTAGCTTGTAATAAAGGAATATTCTATATTCTAACAAAAGCAAATATTTACACCACAAGCTTGTTCAAGACAGTTGATGAAAAGTATAGACTTTTCAGCCGCGAATAGAAATCTTCCCATCTCTCCAAAGCCCCCCCCCCTCTGGCCATGCGCATGTTGATTATAAAACCTCTCGAAAATAGGCCTACACCGTTCTAGAAGTACACGCTGACAATAAGCAGTGCAGATATGGCACACAATTTATGTTGCAATGCGTGAGGACTTCTACAGCCTGGGATCGTGTTGTCGTTATCGTCATCGCGGACACGCTGATACAGAAACAGACAGACAGCGTCTCATAGGGGTATAACTAGGCCTATCAGTTGTTCATCATTGACAATGAGGTACAACACCAGGGCACCATGAACGTCATCGACCACCCAAGAAGACACTCAACAGATTGATGCTTGCCACATAAAGAACGTCTATCTACTAGACTGTACGAACAGTGTGCTATGTAATGTTGATTTGATTGATGAAGTACAGACGATGCGGAAAATGGCGCGTGTAGAAGTCAGTGCGAGCATTCAGAGCGCATCAATACACGTCCTCGTCGAGTTCAGAGAGAACGAACGAGCAATAACTTCACGGACATATAAATATATCTTAAAACATTTCATACACAAATACGCATAATACGGTTTGCAATAGTTCGACGCCTCAACTCAATTATTCATGCTAACATAATTAAGTATTATTTATTATATATGTGGCGTAGAGAGCACGTCATACGGCGTGCAAGCTGTGAGAGTCGTCTTGAGAAACGCCACCAGACTGATATTATACTACAGGCAGTTAGCACAAGATTGCCTGTATTAATCATTAGACATAAAACAGTTGTGAATTAGTGACTGTGAAGAAAAAGACAACTGAAGCCAATTTAAACACCGTATACATCGTCAGCGTACTAGTCGTAGCCTCACATTGGTGACTATTCATTCGTATCCTTGACATCATTCGAGTTTTATGTTGAAATCAACTTACAAATATCACTGTAATATATGCGCATTAATCACTACGATATGAGAAACAGCAACACTCATTGTATGGCGCTTCTCCAGGAAAATCCATGTGAGCCGGTAGCAGATTCATTGAAGAACGAACTACGTCAATGTCATCACAACCGGATCGGTTTCTGATACAATTTGATAAGATCTTTATTTACTACAATCACTGCATCGTCCTTATTCAAATGCGAACTTCTCGATTTTATTATTAACGACTTCCTTGCAAGTTACTTTGGCCTGAATCTAGGTTTAAAGACTTCCACTTTATGGCTAATTTATCTTTTCATGCAGCTATCGTCTACTAGTACACGCTTTCTTAAAATATAGACAGGACACATAAACCTATCAGCCTACGATGCGCTAAGGCATAAGAATAATAAGCAGAAAGAATGCAAAAACCCTTTGGAGCGTAGTGCACAAGAAGATTGATGAAATAAATGGTTAAACGCTGAGTTCAGTAGAGAAGAGAATATAGATACTGATAACCGACCGTAACTGTGATGGATGTTGTTAATATGGAAGCGGTTTATGCTAGATAATAAGCTTGTCTGTGTTTAATATTTAATCGCCAGTAGCATCGCTCATGGCGTAGACTGCGCAGCATGGAATCTAATTGTGATGACGTGCATAATCGACGCTGCACTACCGTACCGAGAAGAATTTGCAGAGCATCGGCTCGAACAATGGCTGAAACGGTATGTGCCGTCCTCGGCCGCATTTCGTAAACCTGCTCTAGTTTGCTTCTGGGCACTTGATTGGTTTTTTCGAAAGTTTTCCTGCTTACTAGATGTAACTAGATGGTGGTTTGGCGTAGTGATAACACGTTGGTCTTTAACGTAATTGCTCTACACCAGGTCCTGTTTAGTAATGAGGTGAGTGACTGTTCGCGGGTTCGAGTCGCATTTGCACCATCTGGTATTAACTGAACCGCCCAGGTTAACTCAGCCTGGCCATTTCCAAGGAAACAAAAGCTAGGAAGTAAACAGACACTCCGAACGACGCGATAGCCCTGTATCCGTGGACTCCTTTTTATCTGGTTAAGAGCTACAGAAAGTGGAGGTCAGTGCCACGCTATGGGCCCACGTGGCGCGGTAAAAACTACTGTTTACTAGATGTAGACGGAACAGTTAGTGTCGTGGCTTTATTCAAACTGTCCAACACAGATAAGTATTATTATTATTAAGTAATAATAACACCACAGTATAGTAAAGACCAGAAAGCTACGATATTTTGGTCATGGACGTCATGAGGGACAACTGCTTAGAAAAAGAGATAGGGAATCCGGAAGAGAGGAAGCGCAGAAATAACGTGGTTAAACAACGTCACAGATTGGATGAAATAGATCTAGAAAAGTACTGCGCACGACAGACAACGTAATTGATTACAGAAGGATAGTTTTTTTAGTGTAGCCAACCTGCGGAGCGAGCGAAAATGGCTAAAGACAAGACCACACAAATGACACAGTAGATACTGATTGTTAGTGAGTGAAGTGGTACCTGCGATGCAGACGTAGCTGGCCTGCAGATAGCTCTTGAGCTCAACATTACACGGTCGGATGTCGTCAAAGTTGGGCTCGATCACGTCGACATCGCAGCTCGTTCGTCCGGTGCACCGTCGGTCCATCATCTGCAACACGTCCGTGTAGCAACCGATGAAGCCGAAGTTGGTTCGCACGCACCTGCCGAGACTCTTGCGACCGTAGTAGGCCGACTGCATCAGGATGGCGTCGCCGTGCGGACAGCGAGCGCGGAACGTCTCAAAGTGACAGTACTCGTGCATCTCACCAGTGGCGTCCACTGCCGCCGCGTTCAGTTCAACACACCATCCACCAACCCGTCAGCATTATTTCACGCACAGGTGATAGCGCATCATTTACAAAGTAACACAACCAACCCAGTATTAACAACTGATCTATGACTCATTTTACTCATATAATTTATAAAGTGCTGCCCCCCCCCCAAAAAAAAAACCCGGACCACCAACTGATGGTGAAAACTTCGTCATATTTTAACCGATTTTCAATATTTGGTGAAAAGTATTATACGAGTTTTATTGGAAATTCAACAATCTTTGCAGTTGTAAAGCAATTTTGAAAATCGTTTGAGGCGGCACCGAGCCTTCGGTTGACGAAACTTACTCGCACCGCTAGGCTGCTGTGCAAGTCGGTTATGTTGATATCGTGTCGCGGCAAAGGCTGTTAATAGCGTTGGTGTCATCAGTGGTCATATGTCACTGCGTAGTAATTGCAGATTCATTATGTGAGTCGTAAGTAAGTAAATAAGAAAGTGTATGCACGGTGCCTAAACACAAAAGTCACAATGCGCCGCAACCTCGATAAAACAATAATTGTGTCTTAAATCTCGTATAATCATCCACCAAACGCTAATGATGTAAATGTATTCAGCGATTTCCACTGGACGTAACAGAAACTGCCTTGTGGCACACATAGTGTTTCGCGATCGATCTTTGACGAGCGTTCGTAGAGACAGACGACAAATTACATCTGACGTTTTTGTGGCGCTGTTTGTAAGACGGCGGAGCTACAGGTGCTGCTCGCAGTGCATCGTACTCGCATATTTCATTGTCGGTCTGCGGTGGGTGCAGGTTAGAGACAAGTCACGGAAGACGAAACCCGAGATTGATTGCTGCGGAATTGAAAACGACAAGCTCATGATTTATCGAGACGTCATCGTAATGAAACGTGGCAATGATCTGCGCGTCTATCACTCAGTCGCTACACGCTGCTCCAGTAAAATTCTATTTGTGTCTGACAATATTTGACTCAATTTATTAACAGATAATCAAGATGCAAGTTTTCTCGCATTTTTGTAGCACGGCTGAAGATGAGAAAACGCAACGCTGTGCATTGCAAGTGTCACTTTTGTGACTTGAAGATTAATAATGTCGCCAATTCTCAATATACCCTTATTAAATTTTTTATGTTCATTCTGTGTTGGCGTTTAGAGAGTAACAAGTGTCGCATAATCACGCTTCATTCGTACATTAAACCGGGAAATTGTTCGGCAGTAAATATCTACGGCAGAGAAATGTGTCTGAGGAGTTGTCGATAAAGGGTGTTAACGTTCTACAAGGGGGTTCTATAATGGGGTTTCTGTGCAAAGCGTCAATGTCTCGGATTGATGGGGCAATATGAAATAATCGCTGAGGTAAAATTTCTCATTGTTATAAATGTTAATTACAGCAAAAAGGGATGTCCATTAATATGAGCCAGAGAACATGCGATAGATATTTTCATCTTTAAGTATGACTATCTGGTCCATGACCGCTTCGTGCCCCCAGTAGACAGTATATGAGCTCTGATGATCATCTGGAAGCTAGCTAGTACTAAACTATTATTTTTTTCGTTGCGTTGTTGCTGTTGTCAACATTGTCTTATTATTTGGTTTGTTATATGGCTCTCTTCACGACGAATAAAGATATAAACGGGAATATTATCAGAACACTGTTCTGTGTTCTGTGCTGTATTGTGTACTCAGGGGCGTATATAGGATTTCGTATATAAAAGGGGAGCCAAGTCGAGATGCTGAATGCATCGAGGGCGAGAAGCCGAAGGCATCGAGGGGGTAGGTAAACAAAATTTAAATATGCAACAGACTAACAGTTATAACTAAGTAACCAAAAGACAGGGAGTACAGTTACAATCAGCGTTTTTATCAGTATACGCCCCTACACAAACGTCAGACGACGATTAAACCGCGAAAACTCCTCAAAAACGCTGCGGTGTGGTGTGGGGAGGCTGTGTCCCTTACCCAGAAAATTGTGGAATTTTATTCCTGAAAAAGCTACATTTTGGTGCATTTTATTAGCATCTGTAGTAACCATTATTTGTGGCCATTGGCCCATGGGAGCATGGCTGGGGCGCATGGCTCCCTATCCCCTTGAATACACCCTCATATGTACTGCAGTTGTGCACACTTGTATGAGCAGTTCTCACAAGTGAGCCAGAGCATGTTGGTTTGGGTTTTATGTGCGTTTTTTATGTTCTTCTCAAATGTGGTATGTTTATTGTAGTTTTTGAATTTAGTCTTTTAAGCTACTGTGTGTATTCTGTTGGTCGTTGTTAGCTTGGTTGTGAGTATCGGTGCAGTCGATTGCCTGAAAGATTCATCTCGGAAATGATCGGTTATGTGTCGAGTGGTTAGTACTCTGTTCACTCACTCACTCGCTCTACAGGGTGGTCATATAACAACGTGTTGCAGCATACAAAACTGCAATTTATGAGCTGAGTATTATTAATGGAGGTAGAAAATCCATTCCGACAGTTCGGACAGTCATTTGAATATAGAGATAGATAGTTCGCGAGAGTGTATATGAAGAAGTCAGCACTCGCTGGCGCACACTCGGGGAGTGGCCGCAGTGAGTGCTTCGACATCTGGAAAATGTGAAGAAACTCCGGGGGAATGACGACGACGGCAGCGCAGATCATCAACAGCCGAGATGCGGAGATCGCGTGCGTTAGCGCTGCGCTGGTATACAACAGTTTGCACTGTGTCGTCTCGGTGAAGCCGTGGCTCAGCTGTGGATCGGCGATGACACGATATGAATGCAGAACAGTCACGCATAGTTTCACTTCTCTCGGCTGAACGAGATTGTTTCACGCAGTGCAGCTGCACGTCGCCAGATGTATCGAACTTATTAAAATGTCGTGTTTTTGTCAATAGTCAACATGGACAGAGAGTAGAGAAATTACACACACACGTCGGCGTACAGACAGCAGCAATATGTGAACTGGAGTGCAGCGTGTGGAAGGTTGTGAGCAGTCTTCAGTAGTAGAGCCATTCCCTCGTCCCGAGACCGTTATCCTACATTGCAGTCATAGGCTTAGATCTGACTGGAATTCTGGGGGGACGCATGGTGGGACTTACTATAAATATCCTGCTATAGAGGCAAAAACACATTTTCCTACATTGTAATGCAAGTAATCTGGTGCTTGAAATTTTGCAACATGACAAAATCTGGGGGGACGATCCCCCGCTCCAAATTCTGGGGGGACTTGTCCCCGTCCCCCCGTGATCTACGCCCATGATTGCAGTTGACGTGAGCAGAGCACTCACATGACTACATTTTCCAATCAACATCATCGCACGCAGCAGCCGGTTGGCTGCAATTTAGTTATTGCTCTGCAATCTTGCTACCAAGAGGCCCAAGAAAATGCCAAAATATCTTCGGGGCGCAGGCGCGCGGTGAAGCTGAATGTTCAAACGGGTTAAATCGCAGTAACTCAGCCGCGGATTGTCCGATTTGCTGAAATTTGGTGAGATGGTGCAATATGAGTCTCATGATTGAAGTCGAGAACGATTGGCAGCACGAGCGACCACAAGTGGCAAATTGCCGCCTCTTTCTCGTTCGTGTCAATCTTTCTAGTGAACATGTCTTGAGATTAATTTATCGTACAGGCAATAAGAGAGAGTGGGTCGACCGCACTCTCAGACAGCAGGTGTCTGGCTGGAACACTGCAGTGACGCAGTTTCCATAATGCCGATGCGTGCACTGCAGCGCGCCATGGATGAGCTAGAATCTACTCATTATTATTATTTTTGCCCACTAGCACAAAGCCGCAGGCGGAAATATTGGAGCTAAACAAAGTAAATGCGCCTAAGTAGGTATTATTATTATTATTATTATTATTATTATTATTATTATTGTTATTGGTGAGAGCACATAGGGAGGTATGTTAGGCATACCTTGATGTGGCCGGATGTCGTTTACTATCAACCAGACGGCGACAGCAGCGAGAATAACTCGACCGTTGTGGCACATGAGATGGACAAAAGTTCCACGTCGACTGATCTTCAGCTTCACTCGACCATTCCACTCAGCTCCTCGTCGACTTACGTGCACCAGCTGATGTACTCCGTCCGCCATCTGACACTGGCCGCCCGGCCGCCGTAACAATCGCTCGATGCGAGTGCGAGTAGTACTGACGTCATTGATAACGTCACGCGTCACCCGAGCGAGCTCCAGTCACCGCGTCAAGATCCACGCGTTGTCATGACGTCGCGACTTCAGCATGACGCAATGAACGTAAAGTTGCAGTCGTGCGGCTTATTACCGGCTTTACGACTGAAGAGTTTAGATATCGGCATCACCGCATCATCATCAGCAGCATCAGCAGCAGCAGTGGCAGTGACAGTGGTGGTGGCGACGTCAGCGTTTAATCAAGATGCGGCGAGTGGCGTGCTGGCCTATCATGATCAGTCTTCGGCGCATATCACTCGTCTGGCGACTGGAACCCGCAGTAAAACTGCAGCGTCGTACGTACGTAGGCCTACGTACGATCTACTGGCGTCCGCGGCGCTGCGTGGTCGGCTCGACGACGACGTCTCCCAACTGCGATCACCAGCGCCCAGTCGCCTCCTCGTTAATCTCGCGCCCGCCGCCAACGTCCGTGTTCTCCATGATATGGTTCGTCTCTTTGAACTTCGGATTGGCACGACTTGGTACTTCACCGAGGACGAAGAGACGTCGAAAGGGACAAATGGATGAAGCAGGTACTCTGACCGCCATCTGACACTGCCCGATCGAGATACGAGTGGAACACGGTATCAACTGTTAAATTATAAAACTATCATTATCAGGCTCGCAGTTACCTACTTAGGCGCAGATCATCACTGCCATTTGGCCGATACCAAAAGCACACTTCTTCGTTACAGGTGTGTAAACTATTTGCTCAAATCGTTACACTCGAAGTAGGGGTTATTAAACAATCATTACAATCCTTTATTACATCAAAAAGGGCATAATATAACACAAACGTGTAAAACATTAAATACAAGCATACAAGCCCCTAAAACGTACATGCAAAAACTATACATATGTTAGTTACTGAAACATTGCTTTCACAACAGTTGCCAGATAGTATCTTTAATCCTAGTTAGGGGTCCTCCGTAAATTATATAACTCTCATGGGGGAAGGTTGGATGAGAAATTGTTATATGCGTTAAGTAAGGTAGGGGTAACCTTTGCTAATGTTATATATGCTCCCCTCCCAGCCTGCTTGTTAGTTTTGAAAAGTGAGGACAAATTTTGCATGTCTGACCCACTGCCACGTTTAATAAGGGATGAGCGAAACGTTTAAGTCAATTTTACTAGTTCGGCTTAGGACGAAACCTCTTACATACTTCTTTTACATTAACTGGACCGCCCGAGGGGGGGGGGGGCTGTGGGAAGTAGAGATGATGTTATATAATTTTATTGGGACGATCGCTACCAGTGTTGCATAACGTTATATGAGGTGGGAGGGTGATAAAAATACCATCCTTGCGTTATATAATTCTTGAACGACCCCTAATTGAAAGATATAATATCGGCAGTATTAGTATGTTTGGCTAAAATACGATTCATAATGTTTGTTTTTCATGTGTATCAGAAACTTTACAACGATGTTTGATCTACTTAAGAACCGTATGTAAAATGAAATCATTTGCTGGCCAGCAACAAAATTCATAGAAGGACGACCGGTAACAAATTGCACAACAGAAGTAAACAGGCGTAACTTTAACTATAATAACGTAAATTACAACATTAATTTGTCGTGTTTGTATGGTAGCAAAACGTCCTGTTCCACGGTAGACTATAAGCACCATAAGTCCTACAGTGCCGGCTGCGACGACTGTTATTGTGGCTATCAGGACGCCGGGACACAATGCCTAGTCTCGCGTTGTCAACGACGCAGGAATGTCTGCCGCCGATCATGACACTATGCTACAAGATATCTTTCTTTTCCGCTCTGAAGCCGCTAACGCAGACTGCAAATCGACGCCGTGAATCGGCGCCGTGAAACAAATGCCGATTCCGACGTCGAATTTTCACCGCGCGACGCTGTTGCAAAGCCCGCAGATTTTGTAAGTAAGTATGTAAGCAAGGAAGCAAATGTGTGTCCATCCATCAATGGCAATGACATTGACATTATAGCTGTATAGCGCGACAGGTATGGAGCCTGTAGTTCGCCGAGACGTGGCGAAGAAGTTAATCACGCGAAGTAAGTTTAAGATGACGCCTGAGCAAAATAGAGAAAGTGTGGAGTCATTCCGATTTTACACATATGCCTTGTGTCGAAACGGCTAACGTATGTCGTATTTCGCATCACTTAGTAGCACCACACTAACTTAAGGACAAGACTAAAAAAGAAATTTTAATACGAAGCGTAGGCCGCTGTGACAATGATACGTTTGTAAGGTTCTGAAATGACCATCTTTGTGCGGGTTTTATGCATGAAAACATTTCTCAATAGTATCGCGCAGTTTCGCTGTAACAGATTCCATGGCTGCTAAAATAGGAAAGTATGGTAGGCCTACAATTATGAAGTTATGTATGTAAATGTTCTAACATGGCAATTATCGAACAACGTAGATAGGCTATATCTTTTATGTTGACTTACCACTTGCACAGCTTCAGAGACGTTTTGATAAGTTTTTTTTATAAATGCTGCTAATGATAATGTGCACTTTATCGCTTAATTTGGTGTCACAATGAAAATTGTATGGCGCCTAGTTAAGGATATATTTGTTATATTGTATGTTTCTTCTGTTGCCCCTGACTCTGTTCTCTACCATTATCTTGAATAAGCTAAAGATGTTGGATTATGGCACGTGCAAAATTGTAAGCACCGGATTTCTGAAGCTAGTTCAGCATCCAATTCATTACACTGCGTCAACGCACTCCTTGTTATTGAACGCACCAATGATCATCATCAATATCATCCTTTATTACAAGAGCACTCGGGGAGCGTATACCCTCCGTCTAAGCGAATCCGGCCCGGAACCAAAATTTATCGAGAAGTTCTTTGTCCAAAGATACAAATCTATGATAAAAATTTTTACAAAAAACAGATCATTTTTTTCATAGATGTGAGCCAAATGGAGGAAAAATGTCGTCTCTCCCAATGTTTAAGAATCCTTCAAAAAAATCCTGGATCCGGATGCAGACGCGGATGACTGCCAGTCAGTTCTTTCTTGTTCACAGACACATCACTAGTGAAATGTTCATGAAGTTCAGATCAGTAGTTTTCGCGTGAAGTTGCTAGCAGAGAGAGATAGAGACCGACAGACAAACAAACGCCGGAAATAACATAATATCATCGGCAAAGGTAAAAATACAAATATAATAAACGCTATACTCTGCAGTGTGCAGTAATGATAGAACTACGCTCGGTAATGAGTCGCTGTAATCTAGAATTTACACACGACAAGCTACAGTTAATGTGTACATACTTCTAACGTTGATATACGTATATGTATGTAATGATGTTCGTGTAAAATGAAATTTTGTATGTATCCAAATTTTATAAACTCGAAATTTTATAAACTCGTTATGCATATGCTGTGATGTAGAATGTAGATGCCCAAACCGACATCAAACCCTTAGGCCCTACTATGCTAAATATGATCGTTATTTAAAAGTATATGAAATGTTTATTAATGAAAGCAACTGACAAAGACACAAAGATTAGGCTCACATTAAAGTACAAACAGCTGAGCATGTTTGCTGTGTCTAGTGCGATGAAATATTCATAGCGTACACGTAGAACACGCGTCAGTTGGCATCGTATCACGGTCATCCAGTGATCGCGCAGCTGCCAAATGTGTTCTGTCAGTACCGTTGTCAGATGCCAAAACCCATGCACAGCTGATCTGCAGTAGAAATGAACGGTAACGTCTTCTTCTTCAATACAATTCCTTTGCCAGTTTCGTTGGTTATGCCCATTACCTCCCTCTGCCAGTCCCAGCAACCGTCCATTCACAATTCCTGAAGACAGACGTGCTCGACGTTTCTCCAGTGTTTTGCCTGTTGTGCTGAAAACTCGCTCACTGGAAGACTATGTGACTCAAATGTACAACAATCTGTTCGCAGAATCTCCGCAGATGCTTTGGAAAAATCAGTTATTGTCCCTCCAGAACCGCTGTGGGCGGCAAATGGGAAATTGTAGTGTTTTAATTTTCTTCCATTCCTACCAAGCTGCTCCCGTACTTTTTCCCATTTCAACGAAACTATAGTAGCCTACTTCCCATTCTTTTTTGTGGGACCGTGGGACCCACGAGACCAGGAAAATTCCAGACATAGACTCGTCTGTGTAGACTATAGTCTGTGGGCACACCATTGCCACATTCAAGTCGGACAAATTAGCTGCGACGTCGTCGAAAGTCTTCTTCGGCATCAAACGTGTCAAGATGAAACCTGGCGATGCAATAGCATATCTACACTGTGAGTCAGAAACTGCACCTTTTTATTTTTGCAATAACTTTGTCAGACCAAGCTCTATTTTGATAGTTTTTTGGCATACGTGTACTCCAATAAATGTGGAACAAAAAGTATCAAAATTGTCAATCTCGCTTGAATAGTGTCTTTATAATGCCTTGTGAAACGCAGCATGCGTATACATGTCATAACCGACCTCAGTTACGTCACGTAAGCTTAAACATCATCATTATCGTCTCCAACATTTAAATGAAACATCATATAAAGTATGAAAATGTATGGAACAACAATGCAGTGCAATAGTAAAACATTGGACGATGTCAAATGTTCAAAATGTCTACCTCTGGTCATAACTCCTGCCATCGGCCCAAATCACCACCGATCAATCGCTTGATCAATGACCATGTCAGCTTATCAACATCCTGCAAATGATATTGACAGACCCACTCCTGTAGCATTGCCAAGCTTCTGTAATCAACAGGGCTAAATTCGGATATGTTAAGAAGTCACAGGTTTGGTGCTATAATGAAGTCTGGCAAATCCCAACGAAGCAGCTAGACCGTTGTGCGCACACACAGTGCGCTGGCGCGCTGTACTGTTGAAACTCAAGCTGGTTCTCTGCTTTCAACTTTATAAAGAATATGAAATAAGCTTTTGGTAACAAATTTATTGAGGTACATGTGTGCCAAAAATTATCAAAATATAGCCTGGTTTAACAAAGTTATTGCAAAAATAAAATGGTGCAGTTTTTTTGACTCACATGTTAAATATAACTGACAACCATATCATCAACACATTTGACATGTGGTCCAACTTGATAGTCAGTGTTAGATATGGGATTCACATCGGTCCTATGCAACGTGTACTAGCAACAACGAGTATCAGTGACAAACTGCTTCTAAGCTGGCCTGAGTGGTTTAGCGTTCATGGCATGCAGAAATGTGCTGGCTAACACTGTGATTATCTCGACGCGTCAATTTAACAGCCTTCATAGAACGCCAGCGACAAGGTTCAGACGAATGCACAAAATGTTTCAAGATAAGAGAATTCTTACAGCATGTGCATACAGAAACCGTAACAGTTCGCAAATGACTTCTCTATCCTACATTATAGCATCGTCCAATTCTAACAATCACTGAATCAAATTATGCTCCCCGCCACGCCCCCACCAATTCCCGCATATCACAATGTCTGGCACAGTACAGAAGGTCTTCGGAAAGAAAAGTCGCGATAATTACTGTTCGTGCTTGGCCAACGACAAAAGTCGTTATCCGAGAAGCTTGTTTGAGCGAGTGACATGTGACATGGATGCTGCTGCTGCTGCTGCTGCACTGTGCAGTGTCAACAGCAGTTAGCAGGCACAGACGTTGAGATCGCGAGTCTGTGAGTATGGGGCGTCAAGCTCGTGCAGAATTTGGGATTCAAGAACGGAGGCCGCCACGATTCGGCTGTTTCTGCGCATGCGCAATAAAATCGAGCCAAAACAAAGCATTTTTTTGATTTTCGGATTCTGGTCCAAAAGTGTAATGTAACGTTTCTTGCACATGCGCAGAAAAAAAGCCGGATAACATAAACGACCAAAAATCACAAGATTTCTACTACGTTGTATGAAGTGTAGGTCGAGTAAGGCGATAACGGTGACGGCGTCGGATTGTGAATGAGCAATTGAAAGAGGCTGCGAAATCGGGGAAACAATTTTCTCTGGTGTTGCCCACTATTGTTTCTGGAGGGATACGTTTTGCTGTGTGAATGGCCCAGTGGCGTTTCAGCGTTAAATACTTTCGAAATAATGTTTATTAAATTGGCACATAGAATTTAATCGTAGATACGCCGCAAAATGGCTTTCTTAGCAAACAGTGTTATAAGTAACCAAAATATGAACTATGGCTTCATTTTTTACATTTGCTTAACAGTATGTCACAAAATGTGTTGGCGGCAGGGGGCTTCTTAGTTGGATTCGAGGGAGGGGTGCTTTGCGACGAAGGAAAAGAGAGAGAGAAAAGGGAACAAAGAAAAGGAAAAGAAGGGAAACCCCCGAAATAAATTTCTGGCCAAGGCCTTGAGGTGGGCTCTGAGGCCTGCTCAATGTCTGTGCTTGTTGTCCGGCGGCGAGTTACGACAACCGAGTTATAATGCGGTGTAAGTGTACACACAGACAGGCAGGCAGAGCTACGGTCTGCATGGTCTCGCTTGGTTTACTTGGCGTCCGGCGAAATTGAATTAGTTGATGGCGTGACTGTGGTTGCCATCGCTCTGATGTGTCGTATATAAAACGGCGCGTGGCGTCGTCGTTGTTGAACTCTCCAGTCGGGCATGGATACACGTCAGATGCGCTGCTGCGGCCGCTGGCGATTCAACGCCGCATCTGCTCTGTCGCTGATCATCTGAGCTATGTTAAGCGACGTAAAACTCAATTACCTGTAACCTGTAACTAGTCGGCATCGCCCAGATCTGCAGCCTAGCCCCATCACAACGGAAAACTAAAGGCACCAAAACTCACTTAAAATTGGGATTTTACCCCAACAGTATAATTTTTAACTACAAATATAAATTATTATTATTAGTATTAGTAGTAGTAGTAGTAGTAGTAGTAAAATGCACCATTATAGTGACACTGTGGCAAGAATGCTGTAGAAACACGTTACTTGACAGTTTGCGTTGTTTTTCACTGGCTTCGCTCTGCACACGCGCTAACTCGCCCATCTCTTCTCAGATTTCATTTCTAGTCTACGCTGACGACAGCAACTACAGCATAACAAAGTGTTATAGGTGCGGCTGTCGTGTCGAGATGCAATCGTGACGACAGCTAGTCGACAGCAAATGCGATGATACACAGCTAAGAGCTCGGCGAGCGCCAAGTGGCTTTCTTAGCCGCCTCGCCACAGACCACAGACAGCAGTAGAGTAGACTGCCGGTCAGCTACGACCCTGTACTTCTCACTTCTTGACGTATTAGGCCACCCGACGCTTTACCGCTAAACCTTTTGCCATCCAGACTGAAAGTAAAGTAAAGTAATTATTACACAAATGACAAACGCACTTGCTTACACGCGATCAACAAGCCGCCACGCAGGACAGCACACACTACGGGCACGCTGACCAGGGTTTAGAAAGGCAAGAAGCTGACTCACAACGGCGCTAAGCGGCAGCAATCAACCGCACGAGGCTTATAACCCCGTAGGCATTCACCAGATGGCGCCACCAAGCACACATCCGGTAAACAAACCTACTACTTATTTATCGACCCGGAAGGATGAAAGGCTGAGTTGGCCTAGTTGGCTGACCTGTAGCGGACGGTTTACCCACATAGTGGTCACCCGTCAGCTGCAGGCCGA
>Ga0049105_1000160_pt1 | contig 17702 bp, 10 predicted proteins | sample WorMetvaBAHAMAS1_FD_61260 | JGI IMG/M metagenome (GOLD analysis project Ga0049105, IMG submission 61260) | Worm MetaG Olavius vacuus BAHAMAS.1 | ecosystem: Host-associated > Annelida > Digestive system > Unclassified | place: Germany: Marburg | collected 2013-04-09
GGGCAACGTACAACGATCGTCTTAGGCTCATTGGAAAGCGCGTAGTGGACTTCCTATTAGCGTTAATTGAACTTTTTTCGCTAGGTGTTACGGCTGAGCAGCTACGAGCGATTATTGGTTAAAAATCGGCGATTTCGCTCGAATGGGGGTCGGTTGACTCAAAATTTCACGTAGAAGGGGTCGCCCCCCACCAACCATTTTTCTTCTCAGAAAACTAGGATAAATGTTCTTTCGTATGGTTTAAAATTTGGACAGATCTTTCTACCGTTTTGTCACAAATCACGCGTGTGACAGACAGACGGACGGACCGACAGACAGAAATCTCATCACAATACCGCGTCTGCATTACATGCAGCGCGGTAAAAAGTACACAAACGCGGCAAAAGGCGTGGGCACTCCCAGCACCAGAGCACTTGCGTCCCGTGCACGGCCAAGAGTCATGCTGGGGCAGGGGAGTTGCTTCAACCCACCGCTGGGATCCGTGCGGACAGAAATTCCTGGATATGGGTATACTTGTCACTTACGGTATTACCCATGCCTCTGGGCCCTCATAAACAAGTTACTGAAATTTTCTTTTTTACGCGCTGCATCTATGTAGGCGGTATTAGCCATGAGCCAGATGTCAGTTTGTCTCTCCGTCAGTCTATAAAACACGTGAATTGCGATAAACGAAAGAAACTTCTGTCCATATTTTTATACCGTATGAAAGACCGATCATCCTAGTTTTCTGACAAGAAGAATGGCTGGTGGGGGATGGCCCCTTGTACCTGAAATTTTGGGCCAAACTGAACTTGTTCAAGCTTGGAAAACGCCGATTTTTAATCAGCCGTAACACCTATAGCGAAATAAGTTCAACTATCACTAATAGGAAGTCCACTACGCGCTTTCCAATGAACCTAAGATGAACAGCGCACGTGGCCAATACGCCCCCCAGAGGAATGCTCAAAAACGCAAAATGGCCGTTTTACGTCTAAAAGTGCACTTCTCTCAAAGAAAGTCTGCTACAAAGTTTCTGTATGTGAAAACAGCCAGCGACAAAGTTGCAACGCATTCCAATGAATGCGTAGCAATCTGTCCGAATTCGATAGTCTTAGAGGCCAATTACATCACAATGGTTGAATATAATATAGCCTATTATGTATGCAGAATATCGTTTACTACGTTTGGCCAAAGCTGATACACCCTGCAGCGCGGTCTCTCTGCGATAGCTGAGCTATTTGTTCACTACAAGTGGCGCATTTTAGTCCATTTAGCAGTTTTCAAAGTTCATAAAGCTAACTTTACATTTATTAATTTATTTATTATGTTAATCGTACCAAAGACACACGAACACAAAGATGAAGGAAAAAAGAAAAACGTACAATCAACGGAAGAGTCACAAAGTGCATAATCATCATTCTTATACCAAATAAAAGATCATTCATAGTTTTTTTGACAAGAAGAATGGTTGGTGAGGGCGACCCCTCGTGCCTGAAATTTAGGCCCAAACTGACCCTGTTGGAGCAAAAACGCCGATTTTCAATCGATATTCGCTCGTAGCGCTTCAGCCGCCGTAACATCTAGCGAAAAGAGTTCAATTAACACTAATTGGAAGTCCACTAAGCGCTTTCTAATGAGCCTAAGATGAACATTGTACGTTGTCCCTAAGCTCCCCAAAGGGGACTTAAAACGCAAAATGGCAGCTTTTCGGTCTAAAATTGCAATTTAGTTGACGAAAGTCTGCTACAAAGTTTCTTTGTGTGAATACACACTGTGACAGAGTTATAAGGCATTCAGTAGCCTATCTATCCGTACAAAAATAGTGCGCGGGGATGGCCCTTACTACGTGAAAATTTCGGATGCAGGCCGGGGGCTAAAGTAACTTGTACCTAATAGAAGCCGGGTCCAGGGTTACAAGCCGGGAGATTCTATCTGTGGTTTTAGGATAACCCAAACCTGGTCAACAAATATGGCTTGTTGACCAGGTTGACCAGGTTCTGCAGCTGTGATTCCTTCTGACATCTGTTCACAGCTGATAAAAAACAAAACCACGATTCCTTCAAGTTATGAGTTACGTACGAATTCAGTCACGTCGTGACTGTCATAAATCACTTTTTGTCTTTCGTCAAGTTTATCAGAAATCATGAAAATGCGCCATCAACAATACCTTACAGCACATATCGTCTGCTGTAACTGCCATTAGGCCCAAATACCTGTATGAAGATTGAGCGGAAAACAAGACTTGTGCAAGTCTGTATGCCGACGACGTGGAGACGAAGACTAATTACAGGACGAAGAGGATAAGCCGCTAATAGACAATGATTACATTATATTAGAGTTATTTAGAGTGGCTAAAGTACAAGACTGCTTAACCACTACTACACGCCGTTTACAGAACTAGAAACCGAAAACAGTTAGGAAGCAAATGATCGCGAAAAGAGACAAGTCAAGTTTGAGGCGGTTTCGAAAAAAACAGTCAGCGTTAACGATGATGATGAGTGTAACGATTAGGCAAGATGTTGAACGAGAGACGAATTGACACGTTACATTGCACCGTTACTCAATGTCAATGACATGTCAATGTCCAAAATGTTTCCTCCATTAATCCAGTAGATACATACCGCGAAATTAACAGAAATTGACGACTTTGAAATGTTCTGATAGAAGCTGGGTCCCGCATAGACGCCGGGTCCTGGATACGGGGCGGTAGGGAAGGGGGGTCAAAGCAATTTGTACATATCCGAGGTTTTGTGGTAAGCCTAACAAACAGCTGTAATCAATGACTCCCATAAAATGTTTTCATTACACACGGCTGAAACTAATTATGTTTTATTATGAAGCAAACAAACACAAGTTGTCGAACGAAAAAGACTTCATGCAACGGAATAATCAAGGAACTCTGTCCTGTCACTCACACAGGCTACATTTAAGTAAGTAAGTAAGAAGAGAATTTGTATAGCGCAAAAAAAATTTTAAAAACGTCGCATTACGACGTGATTTCTATGCTGCAAATAAATGTGCTTTCAGATGTCGCCTGCCTAAACTGTGCATTTGGTCATCTGTCGTATAGAGTAGACGGCAAAGTGTTCCACACGCGTTCCCACAGCAGCGAAATTTCTGTCCCCGAAGCTGATGCGTGTCCATGGAACAACCGGTGTCCTGTGAAAAGATGAACAGAGATGAGGACGACCATGCTCGGAGATCAGTCGAATGTCGGCAGACAGGTACGTTGGCGCCGTTGAAGCGAGTGATTGGTGTACGAGACACGCAATCTGAAACTCCACTCGTCTCTGGACCGGCAGCCAATGAAGTTGACGCAACACTGAAGTGATGTGGTCACGGCGCCGCAGCAGGTATTTCGGCATACAATACAACAGCGAGTTGCACCAGTCCAGACGGCACGCTATAAACGCATGGACAACAGTCTTAATTGGCAGCATCAAAAGTAATATTATGTATCGTCATTATAGTAATTATATGTATCGTACACAATACGATACATATCACACGCTGGCACGGTAGTGTTTTAAGGACGACAACGTAAGTCAATGGAAATCAATGGAGATGTGGGAAATTTGACCTCCCCCGCTGTAAACAAAACCCCTGAACCGATGGTCACTAAATTTGGCGTGGGTGATGAAGTCGGGGACCCCTTGGTTCTTTCTTCTGCCTACAGCCAAGAGCCCTGCACCGATTTTCACGATCAATACGTCAGATGACGTCGTTTCACGAAGGATGTGCCTTTTGGGGGTCTCGAATACAGAATTTTACATTTCGACCTCATTTTCAAAGAAACGCAAATTTTCGGCCAATTGTTGACGGGACAAAATTTCGCGTCAATAGACCTTGACAATAGCGATGCTCATCTGTACCCTTAATCGTCATCCCGATAAAGTTGTATAGTGAATAGGCAAGTCGGGGTCAGGAAATTCAAATATTGGGTCACCGACGACCCCTATTTATAGGTCACGTGACCAAGCCACATTTTGGACCAAAAATCGGCTAAAAAGACAAATCGGGGCCGAGAAATCCAAACATGGGGTCACTGCCAACACCATAATTACTAATCGTGAAGGGGTCACGTGACCTACGTTTCGATTTTTGGGACCGCTCCATATCTCGGGAACGGTTTCAGCTAGAAACTTCAAATTTGGCATGCAGATTGACCACCAGGGACAATAACAAAAAAATGCAAAATTAGGTCAAAGGGGATCGGAAAGGAATCACTTGACCTACTTTTGAAATTTTGTAACTTTTTTCATATCTCTGGAACGGTTGGAGCTAGAAACTTCAAATTTGGCATGCAAAATTAGGTCAAAGGGATCTGGAAGGTGTCACGTACCTTACTTTTGAAATTTTGGGATTCACTGCATATCTCGAGAACGGTTGAAGCTAGAAAAAATTCAAATTTAGTACTCCGAAGCAAAATGCCAATAACCGTGACGACCAATAGGTCAAATGGAAACCGGAGGTATAATTCAAATATGGCGGATGTCCGTTTTCTCAAATTAGAGGACTAGTATTAACACAGCCGTGGTTTGTGCTATCTTATTGAAATTTGATGTGGAGATAGATTTTGGCATTGTTAAACGAGTGCTGTCATTAAAACCGAAGCGGGGGGGGGGTAGATTTTCAACTCTATGGTTGCCATCTTAAAAAATCGATATGACGTCATAACTTTGCCGTGAGTGCACCCGTTTGGATGTAATTTGGTAGGCGTATGCTAAATCATATAGAAAAACAGCAAATGTTATTGTAAAAAACTTAGCAGTTTACAACGTCCTTATTTTGCGTTGTTTCACAGAATTCGATAGCTTTGGAGGCCAATTACGTCACAGTGGTGAAGATAGACCTAATGTCCGCAAAATCTTGTCTTCCAGTTATATTTCGCCAAAACTAACCCTACGCTGCAGTCGCATGGTTTCTTTGCGACAGCTAAGCTTATTGTTTAAACACACACACGCCATTCAGACGGTGTAAGAAAGTCCACTGTTGCGATCGCTGCATCAGTCGTAGAAACAACACATAAGCTAGGTCTATTTCATCAACAACACTAAGCTTTCTCGTACAGGAGCAAACTTCTTACACCAAACATGTATTGCTGGTCTTACAAACACTTATCACCATAATACTGGCCGCATCTCAGAGTGAATAGCATTTGGCAAAGTCATTTTGTCCACAGAAAATGAATAACAGAACGCTGTTCCTTGCGGGATGCTTTCAACGGTAACGTCGCCGTATTTATCGTAGGCTTATAGAAATGACGCCACAGTGTCAACAAAACTGTAATAAAACTCAAAGGTGTTACTCAGAATTAAATTACGTACAAAACGTCCACATTTTGAAAATTAACAGAGTTATGCCGTTTTGTAACTTATTTATGGAACGACCTTCGTAGTTGCAAAATGAAGTCCTAGTTTAATTCCTAATTCAGTTGTCAGTGTTCAATTCATTTCAATTACAGTTGAACCTTCCTTTGTCTGCAATAACTACTGTGATGCTGTTCTTGACGAAAGATTACACAACACGCTGCTGCTTACGCTCTTAACCTACATTCTGACGCTTATCGGACAAGTCAGGGCACAATGAACGAGACGATACATCAGCCGGCACAAAGACTGGCCATGAATGACAATTAAACATAGTAAATTAAGTAAGTAAGTTAATAGGTAAGTAAGTAAGAACGTTTCTAAAGCGCAGATAAGCAAATAATAGCGATACGTCGTGGTCAGTTAATTTTACGATAAATTCCGTGTCGTCTGACAGATGTTTGTAATCATCGGCGATTGAACGTTTCGAGGGAAACCTCTACGAAAAAATTATACTTCGTCGCTTAAATCAATCGTTAGATTAGTGTATTATTGTTTTGCTAAAAAGTATTTAAATGCGATGACATTCAAAACACTAGCCTCATTCCAGATAAAGAAATAAACAGCCTGATGTATGAAACGCTTTTCTGTGTCATCATGTACTTGAAGAAAACAGGTTTTTGGTTCACCGTGTGTATAAAGCAGTACCATGATCATGCCGTGACAGCAATCATCTTGTATGACGTCAATGGCGACATTCTGCTTTCGCCCGTAGCCTTTGACGTCATCCACAGATAATGATCTTGTAATATTTGTAAATGACGTCAATGCAGAAGTAACCACTGACGTCGTGAAACTTGGATGATTTCCTGATGTCACGACATGATCATGGCATCGTCTCAGAGTGAGATTGAGCAAGGTTTAACGTCCCACCAAACACATTATAGGTCATATCGGGGACGATTTTTACAGGTCATATGACCAAACCAACAGTATCAAAGCACCGAAGGAACTAGTTGGTCTTTCAGATAAGGCTTGAATCCCACAAGGACCACTCCACCATGTTACAATAATACAACTCTAGGCAACCGCCTCTACGCACAGCGTAAGGGTCCCAATGTGACAAACCCAATCTGTTGGACCTGTAAGAACTGCTCGCATGAGTGTGCTGCTGACTGTGAACATTGTGTCACACAACCCAGCACGGAGCAGTTCTGATAATATTCCCGCTTAAACCTCCAGACAATCATCATAACTCGGATGTTGTCTAGCGGAGGGGAAGGGGGCATCGTCTCAGAGTGGCAACGAATGCGCAGAAATTAATATTTTATAAATAAAATACCAACCCTACATATGCAGATTTGTAAGCCTCCGCCATGATCTATTCTCGTCGTCCGACCGGCCGTCAGTCCTTTAACAGCTATTTCGCGTGAGCCGATATCTCTGTACTTAGTGGAGGGATTTCAATGAAACTTGGCACAAATATTCATCTTGTTAGTGAACCTGGCTGAAGAGGTTTTAAAGATCATAGGTTAAAGATTATGGTAACCGACCAATATTTCAGCCAGACCAATTAACCCGTAATAGCGTTTCTACGGCGTAACGTCAATGCTCACTTGTATTGCAAGTTCATTTTAAATACTTCTTGGAGGGTTAATAATCGCACCTTACAAAAGTAAACACATTTCTCACATCTTTATGCCGCACCATCATCGTGTTTAATGTCTATGGCTTAGTGTAACATTGAAATAGTGTACTACTGGTTGTAGCACTGGAGTAACGGGTAAAATACATTACTGTTATATCCAGACAGCCAACATACAATGTTTTATGTATCAAAAATAGCAATATTAGAAACTGATTAATTGTGTTACAAACATCCAGTTTAGCTTGGACAAAAATATTTGTATAAGGTAATAAAACTTTGAAATCTCAAAAGTATTTTTGTAGTATTTAAAACACTGAAAACAAAGAGTATTAAAATACTTCGACGAACAAATATTTTCTGCGAATTTTGTTTTTAAATACGACTAATCTTGAAACACTTTGCAACACCAACAACACATCTATATTAATTAAACGACAGTAATCGCTTTTACTTCCGAGTCCGATAATTCGATGTTACTACTCAGTGTGGTAATTAGGTCGGCAATTTGGTGTGACTACACACAATCACGACTGTGATGCATTGCCGGCTAATTGAAAATAATTTTAATAGCATCGATCATTAAATTTAAGATAGACTATACCTTTGTTCGCTTGCTCGTGTATCATTTGCCAGTATCAATGACAAAATTGCAGTAAAATAAGAGAGAGTACATTGTATGATTGCAGCTGTTCATGTTTATTTGCCCACAGTATTGGAGACCGTAATTTTGTTGCAGTTAAGAGTCCATTTATACTGATTTTGAAATGGTGCTGATTATAGGAAATAACAGCATCAATAACAATGGCAGCTTTGATGAGTATTGTGGCATGACACATAACGGTTAGTGTTACGGAACGCCTGATTGCTGCTGCGTCGTAAAACGGTTAAATAAGAGCGCCATGTCGACACGATATCTGGAGCGTTGAGGCAGTTCGAAGACTATCAAATGGAAGAAAAAAGATGGAAGCGACAACAGCTATAATGTGGCTCACTCTGATTACAGTGGCTCAACCGACCGACGACAACGTTACAGAAGCTGGTTTTGATTATACTGTGTCTGCATCACGAGGCAAGTCTCCATCATCATCATCATCATCATCATCGTCATCATCATATTCTTCTTCATACTACATTTCTCCCACAATGTCGATGGTAATCTACGTCGCTACCTGTACAATCGCAGTCGTTGGATTTCTCGCCAACGGATACGTGTTACTTGCTCTGATATTCAGCAAGAACTCGCGGGCAAGTAACGTTAACGCCTTCATTACGCACCAGACCATTCTTGATCTAACTGCCTGCATTTTTCTTTTCTTCGGCCTCGTGCTGAAGCCAACAGGGATGAGCGATTCTTTGGCACTCTTTGTTTGCTGGATCTTCAGTAATTATGCAATTTCCATTACAGTTGGCGACGCATCGATATGCGGTCTGGTGATTATCACAGTCGAGAGATACGTAAAGATCGTCCACCCGGTCGCCTACCGGAATCACTATCGTCCCTGGATGACACGCCTCGGAATCGTAATTTCATGGATCTTTGGAATATGTATGGGCCTCATACCAATATGGGCAACAGCAGGAGTTGTACGAGGTCGGTGCATTAGAAGTCGTATCGGGTCGACTCCTGAGCTGAAACTAGCCTGGAATATAGCCAAGTTTCTGATACAGTACGCGGCGCCGTTGGCTGTCTTCGTGTTTGGATACTGGAAGATCTTGGCAGTGATTCGTCGTCAGAGAAAGCAGGTCGGACACAGTCAGCCGCAGGGAACATTCAACGCCACTACAGCTACAGAAGCAACAAATAAGCGTATTGAGGTGAACGTCATCAAGACGATGGTGCTGGTATCGGTGAGCTTTGCCGTCTGCTTTTTCTGCATGAGAACCTACACGATCCTGACAGCGCTCAGGGTCGTGCCGGTAATACCTATACTTTACGGGCTGTTTTCCGTGTTCTCCTACGCCAGTCGCTGTCTGAACCCGTTCGTCTATGCCACGCAGTACGAGGTCGTCAGACGCTGGTGGAAAGTGACGCTGTGCCGCGTGGTTCGCCGTCAGCACGTGGAAGAGTCGCCAATGACGCCGTCGTCTGCTCCGCCTGTCAGCGAGATACAGCAGGGCAAGAAGATTCACGTCACCACAAAGGATCTTTAGAGGGCCTGTTGCACAGATTGTGCTTGCTGGAAACTCAAAATGTCACGTGAAATAAATGCATTTCAGCTTTATTTAATGACAGATTATTGTTCGCATGCTGCTTGGCTTTGCTGTCGCCGTGATAAACTTCAACATTCGTTATATTCTTATTTGTTCCCCAACACCCAACTTTAACAACTATAACGTAGATGGCAACTTTGCCACCCCTTGGACATGCGAGGGTTAATCTATACATAGTAACTTATATGGCGAGTTGCAGTTTGAACTTAATACGACACAAAACTGCAATTTATTAAATTATTTTACGCCAATTACAAACTCTGACACCACCTGATGTCAACTTGTCAAGTGACGTTATCAACAGTGTTTATAAAGAAGTCAATTCTAGTCCCAAATCGTTAAATCGACAATCATACAAGTGTTCTCCTTTTGGGGCCAACATCGCTGACATAGAGTGTTGAAAGTGGGACCTGGAGATATTGTGCGTCAGTGTTGAGATGACGGCCTAGCGTAGTTGCACGAAGATTAATTGCTGTATTAGTAACAATACTGATTGTCGGCACAGTTTGCTTATAATACGTGTTTAGCTTATGTGATGCACCCAGTGTCGACTTTCACTTTTATTTAGATTTAGACGCTTCAGTGAGAAAGATGATTGCACACATTAACGATGTTGATAAAAATGCATATAGTGCACTTGAAGTGAAGTGTTTGTTGTTTATTGTGTAGTTGTTGATATTTTGCAGGCACTAAAGCTATGTTTCGCCCAGCCAGTCAGAAGTTTTCTTGACAGAAATCAACTCGATTCACATTACTGAAATGTATTGTGATCATAATCCATAGCGTTCATGTCGTCCGCTATCATTAACATCATGCATTTATACTGAATTATTTCTGCATGCTTTCATTGTTCCAATAGCATTAGTGAGACTATGTTGACATAAATTGTGCTCGGTGCAAATTAAAAAGGTGCATATAACTGATTTCATATCACGTTAGAGTGTTTTGGCTGCAACAAGAGTGTTTACAATGGCGGTCAGAAAGGAACACTGCTAGTGAATGCTCTTTCTAAGTGTGCATCGTACATTTCTCCAACCGGGGTTGTTTTTAGCTCACTGGCTGAGCTGATAGTATAACCGGTCAAAAAATGTCCGTTTGTCTTTGTGCGTGTTTGTCTGTTGGCTGACTGCTAACCAGGACCCGGGCATTTTTTTCCAAACAAATCACCTGAACATTCCCCCAGAACCCCCTGAACATTCCTCCGGATATTCCTCCAAAAACCCCACCCCGGACAATCTTTCCGGAAATTTCCGCCCGGACATTTTCCTCGATAAATTTTCTCGGACACTTTCCCTCGGATATTCCCCCGAATACTCCTTCCCTGAACAATTCCCCAGACATCCTCCCTCCCCGGAACCCCCCTCCCGACAATTCCGCCTCAGATGCCAGCTGAGCGTTACAGCCCATGGGCTACTTGTTTTGTAAAAAGTCTTAATACTAAGTTTCATTCATGTGAGTGTATCCGTATTTTGACAAAAGGCGAATCAAACTGATATACCGTGTTTACCGAAATTATGTATCGATTGCACGGACAATAATTTGAAGATATTGCTGTTAGTTGGCAATTTGCTAATTTGTTACTATTTCACGTTCATTCGACCGAACGAAAACAACCTACAATTTCCTAGTCATCACGCACTATGCCTGGTCGCTGTAATTGTATGAGTAATTAAAGAATTGCAGCAAAGTAACGTAACTGTTCTCTTCGTGTAGTGCAATCATTAGCCAGTTTGCTAATTAGAATAATCAGCTTTTATTTACCAACTGAATCGCAGCCGAACATAAAATGAACAAGCGACAAAAGCAAAGCTACAGCAGCTTGTAAAGCTGTCAATAACTACGCTCTGTCAACACGTACCGATTATCCCGCGAACTCAATGACGTATTGAAGGCTGAAGTTTAGCATTCACAGCATCGGTGAGATGCAATTTACGAGAAATTTTAAATAAGTAATAACAATAACAGCATTGATATGGACTTTTAAATGACGAATAACAATTACTTAAAATACACGATCGAAATGTTTGGACATGATCTTCAAGCTGCAATGCTGCGCATACCCCGTTGAATCATTGAGTCCAAGTCGAACAGAGCAAGCAAAAGCAATGAAAACAACAACGGTTATGCGGCAAACACTGATGGAATTGACTTCGTCGAACAACGAAAACGTTATTGAGGAAAGTTTGAACTTGCAGTGTGTCTATGTCGCCAGGCAAATCTCGTTCATTTTGTTTTAAGTAAGTGAGTAAGTAAGCGTTTATTACACATAACAATCGCACATGTTTACAGAATGAAATTTAACAAGAAGCTCATCAGAAGATGAGATAGCCAACGTGAACTTTTTTATGACGACATCGCACACGTACTGCAAATACGTACTATAGACTCCCGCATAAATTCCGCCACAGATGTAGGCCTATCACAGCGTTTACTGTAGACCCGGACGCCAAGCATCACAACAAAGCAACGGTAAAGCGAACGATAAATAATAAGTAAGTAACGCTGAAATTCACTCCACCCGCGAATGCGTGAATTTAGTTACGCACACTAACTTCACCGCTCTATGTGTTATAGAAGCCGACTTTTGATCAATGCGCCCGGAAGCGGTTATGAGTTGGAACGCAGGTTTACCAAATTCGGTGAAATAACGCAAAGTAAGAGCCATTACGCCGTTCAGTGTCATTCAAGGTCATGGATTTTAGTACCAATCGAAAGCTCATATACGACTTCCTATTAGTGAGTATACTAAGTTACCTCCTATCTTTCCAGGTTATGCCTCACTTTAACGCTCTCGCTGAAGGTGATTGCCTGCCATTATCGCCATGAATGATCCGCCGCCAAAAACTAGATTCTTTGGGCTACATTTCTACTGCAGGAACATCAGGTATCTTCAACCACTTTTACATAATGCGTCCAGAAAGCTACCGAATTGGGTGAAATTATGCAGAGGTTAGGGTTATTACGCCGTTCAAGGTCATTCAAGGTCACCGAGTTTGGTACCAATCGAAAGCTCATATGCGACTTCCTATTAGTGATTAATACTAATTTACCTCCTATCTTGCACGTTTTTTCGATATAGCCTTCGACGGGTCCGAAATCGCTATATTTGACTACCCCTCTTGAGCTTAACCACCCCCCCCCCGACAGAGGGTTCCCCTGGGACGATCTTCGTAAAATTTTCCGTGGATGTCATTGGATGGCCAAGGTACCAACTGGCGTAGAAACATTGCCAAAAATCTCAGTCGCCTGAGTATGGCGCAAAAAATGTTACAGGTGACAGACAGACGGACGGGAGACGACATACGTTCGCTAAAAAACTGTCCAATGACAAGTAGTACAAAGACAAAAATCACACATGATTAAAAAGCGAACGAACAACAAAGTTTTGTTTGTTGCATTCATACTATATAGCGGGCAATTCAAAATCGTGATCACATGTTCGTGACCGCATGACACCTGATGGCCTGAGTTTTTACAGCGCGTCCGCATTGCTCGCAATGCCGACCGCTGTAATAGCCAGACTAATTCTGTCTGTCGGTCCGTCCGGCTGTCCGTCCGTCCTTTCGTCGCGTTCCGGTGTTTTGTCCAGACGAATGAAGATATGATTTTCTGCGTTTTTCAGCGACAGGTAGGACAATCATTCTAGTTTCTGGAGAGGTAAAGTTTATCCCGATATTCGGGATAGCCAGGACGTTAAAGTGAGGCACTCCCTGTCGCTAGCGAAAATTTGACCAGTAATCAGCGATAACTTGAAAACGGTGCAAGCTATGAGGTAAGTTAGTATTAATCACTAATAGGAAGTCGCATATGAGCTTTGGTACCGAAATAGGTGATCTTGAGTGACCTTGAACGTCGTAATGGCCGTGTATTTTGCATTATTTCGCCGAATTAGGTAGCTTTTGAGGCCTATTACGTAAAAATGGTTGAAGATACACCGATACATTCTGCGAGGCAAATGTAGCCCAAAGAATCTAGTTTTAGCGGTATATCACTTATGGCGATATTTGCTGGGAATCACCCCAGCGAGTGCGTTAAAGTGAAGCGACCCTCTGTCGCTAGTGCAAATTTGACATATAAGTTTGTATTAATTACTAACAGGAAGTTGCACATGGGCTTTCGATTGGTACCAAAATCGGTGACCTTGAATGACCCTGACCCGCGTAATGGGCATTATTTTGCGTTATTTTGCCAAATTCGATAGCTTCGTGGCCAATTACGTAAAAGTGGTTGATTAGTTATCAACAGATTTACTCCCGAGAAATGTCATTAAGTACACCAACCAAGCACGTTGGACGTGCTGTGCTCTGCGCGGTAGCGGAGCTTCTTGTACTGTATACAGGTGATTGAGACAGCTGTGATGAAAAGATCATAGTGAGCCTTCTCCACTGACTTAATGCAGCACTCGCTGAAGCATTGCTTCTGGCTCTCAGTCAAGATTTCAGATACGTTATTCTTTTTTTCCAAACTACTGCAACGCGAAACGGCATGGCCAAAAATCGAGGACAAATTTTGCACTGTTTTTAGTTCAAGTATGGTAAAATGGATGAAATGTCTGTGTCAACTTTTCATGTCAGAGATGAGATCAAACCCCTGATATACTTTTGACGGGGGAGGCACTCGCCGGTCTGTGAGATTAGAGATCAGATGGCAGAAATGGACGACGGTAAAATGTAAGGTCTTCTACCTGACAATAATAACAATGATAATTTAATTCAAGAAATGCAAGCACACTTAAACCTCTCGCTTGTATATAGAAGCTTATTATGTACCCGTGCTGAACCTTGTGTTATGTTTGGTTGCAGCCTACTTCATGATTTGCGTTACATTACATTGTGTTCTATTGTATCAGTGCTGTCCTGCGTGACAACTTGTACTTGGTTCTATTGACTGTAATTGTAGCTGTAACGGTTTGCCTACAGCAGCTGCTGTAATAAACGAAGATTATTATTGTAGAACAACTTTATAAGTGGTCTATGTTCGCAAATTCCATCCAGTCTAGTGCCTTTTGGCTGCTGCTGCTAGGGATTCTGAATCCGTCTGGAAGTTTCCTCTCTCGAATATTTCCCTTTAGCTACCACTAGCCTACTTAAACATGAAAAACTCGATAACCGTACTCCTAACCCTAATCCCCTTGATATCATTAGCTAGTTTTTTTACGTTCAAGTAGTGACGGTCGGTTTCTACGGGAAAATTCCTACGCCAGGATTCGACCCGGGTCACTTGCAATGTTATCCGGCGACGATAACATTCGACCGTCTTTTACCGCAGCCACGCAATCATTGGTCGAAAATTACGCACGACAGCATCAGCAGCAGCAGCAGCAGCAGCTAGTCCATCTCCCGGCGAGTAATTTGATGTCGTGTTCGTCGCTCGGAGAAACTGATTACCGGAGATGACGAGCGGTGCCGGCTAATTCCAAGTGTTGTTGACGACATTCGGCGCAAACCGCTCTGCAGTCATTAGCCTGTTAGCTGTAATTCGGCGCGGCCGCCGGCGCTCTATCAGGTTAGCGAGAAGATGGCAAGTCTCACGGGTTGTCTGGAGCACGCTGACATAGTGCCGCTAGTGGTCAGCTGCTGCAACCCATGGTCTTTCGGTCGTTAGACGGAATGCCTAAAGACAGATTACACGTACATCATAGATACATAAACGTTCAGAAAGAATTTATGGAATTTAAAAAAAACATTAAAAAGTAAAAACCATGACAATGACAACAAGAAGCTCCGCTACCGCAAAGAGCACAGCGCGTCCGTCGTGCTTAGTTGGCGTACTTTATGACATTTCTCGGGAGAAAATCTGTTGATGGCTAATCAATCATTTTTACGTAAATGGTCACGAAAGATACCGGATTCGGCGAAATAACGCAACCTACACGGCCATTAGGCCTACGCCGTTCAAGGTCATTTAAGGTCACCGATTTCGGTACCAATAGAAAGCCCATATACGACTTCCTATTAGCGATTAATACTAACTTGCCTCCTATCTTGCACCATTTCAAAATTATGGCTGATTATATATGTCAGATTGTCGCTAGTCACAGGAGGGCGCTTCCTCGCTGGGGGTGATCCCCTGAGAATATCGCCATAAGTAATATACCGCTAAAACTAGATTGTTTGGGCTACATTTCACTCGCAGAATGCATCGGTGTATCTTCAACCACTTCTACGTAATAAGCTCCAAAAGCTACCGAATTCGGCGAAATAACACAAACTACACGGCCATTACGTCGTTCAAGGTCATTCAAGGTCACCGACTTTGGTACCAATCGAAAGCCTATATGCGACTTCCCATTAGTGATTAATAGTAACTTACCTCTTATCTTGCACCGTTTCCAAGTTATGGCTGATTGTTGGTCAATTTTCCCTATGGGAGTGCCTCACTTTAACGCCCTCGCTGGGGGTGATTCCCTGCAAATATCCAGATAAACTTTACCTCTTCAGAAACTAGAAGGATTGTCCTACGAGACGCTGAAAACCGCACGATCGTATTTTCATTCGTCTGGACACTGAACACAATACCGGAACGTGACGGACGGACGGACGGACGGACGGACAGATAGAATCCCTCTGGCTATTACAGCGGTCTGCATTGCGAGCAATGCCGACGCGCTGAAAAAAACCTACGTTGAATACTAAACGTTACCAGCAATATGCCGAAAAATGCATATATGCGACACAATGAAGCCCTTTCCAAGAGAGATTAAAAACATATCAAATCGGTGCAGTCATCATTAATATTGTCAGTTTATTTAAAGGCTTGCTCTTGCAAGTTAAAGGCTAGTTCTCGCAAGCCCGTGGTAAATACCGTAGGCTAATATGATTACGATATTCAGATTTATTGACTAACATAACGAAATAATAATGATATATTCCCTGCTATTGTGTTGAGATGTTCTCGTTTGAATTTATTGATGTCCATATATACTATTCATGCAGTATTTTCTGTTTTTAAAAGTTGTGGAAATAAAAACGTAAAACATGTGACAATAACTTTTAAAAACATATTAAAAACGTTTTACATGCGGCATTCATCATGGGTGCAAAAAATAATATTCTAAGAATATTTATCGTTATCAAATGCTGTAATCTGGCAAATCATATGACATTAGAATCCCATCATCACGGCAACTTGCACATAAAAGTTACGACTCAACTTGCTAATAACTTGCTAGTGTTTGTTTTAAAAAGTTATAACAACCAAAGTATAGCGCGAAGAGTTACATAGAGAAAAAGTCAAAATAAACAAGTAAGTATCGATGTCACACCGTCGAAATGTATGCCTCCGCCGCAAAACAGCATTCACGTCGTTACCTACTGGCAAGTTATTCGGTTTCAATGTCGTAATTCACTTTGAACCGATAATGTGCTATAAGTCGTAAGTTGTTTCTGGTAATGCGCCTCGACTTCTTACTTTACGATTACTCATTAACCTCTGACACTGAGAACCTGTTCAGCAGTGCCCACTCACGTGATGAATGCTTGTGCCACGTTTCATTAAAATGAAATCTCCATTAAGTACGGAGATATCGCATCACGCGAAATAGGTGTTAACGGATAACGGACGGACGGACGTCCGGACTGGCGGCATGTCCAAAAATGTTGCCACTCTGAAAACTCAGCGTTGGGATATCGCCCCCCCCCCTTCAAACAAACAAGCCGGTAAAATTATCTAAATCGTCAATGCCACACTTATATGCCCATACTCTGTGGAAACTTGATACGCTGGTGCATTAAAAGACGTTCGAGGTTGCTAAAATTCACTTCCGGTCGAATTCAAGATGGCGAACAGCCGCAAATTTTCAATCTTTAAATCACTATAGCTCAACCGCGAATTGATCGATTTCGCTAACATTTGGTACAGAGCTACACCACGTCACAACAGATACACAACAAATATTCAAGGTCAAAAGGTCAAAGGCCAAGGTTACGTAATAAATAATTACCCATCGACAAAATATCTATACCATATAGGAAACCTGGTTCGCCGAATCCAACGCGGTTTGAGGGGAAGCTCGGAAATAGTAGTTTCTTCACATGCGCAGTACATGTCTACATGTCGCCAAAACACATAATGCTCACTGACAGCCGAAACATGCCTTGCGGAATTGCTAAATTTGTAGGTAGGCACATTATGGGCCTCATATTTACAGCCCAGAACTCAAAAATGAAGTTGCCAATATGGAAAATACCGATCAGCTTACTTACTGCACACTGCACGAAGTGTTACGAGTAATGACGAAATGTTGCCACGGTGGAGTTTTTGTCTCGCAATACACCAGATTTCATCTCACCGTTGCTGTGGCCGCCCAATAGCCCTGACCTAAATCCCGTGGACTATGAGGTGGGGAGGTGGGGGGCGTGCTCCAGCAACGCGTCTACCATAGCAGGATTCGCGACGTCGACCACTTGAAACAGCGTCTCATCGAGGAGTGGCGTTTGCTTCGACCAGAACATCATTGACCGAGCAGTTCGACAGTGGCGTGTTCGACTACGCGCGTGTGTCCGTGCAAACGGCGGCCACTTTGAGCACAAACTGTAACTGATGTTTTTGTGTAC
>Ga0049105_1000161_pt1 | contig 17699 bp, 13 predicted proteins | sample WorMetvaBAHAMAS1_FD_61260 | JGI IMG/M metagenome (GOLD analysis project Ga0049105, IMG submission 61260) | Worm MetaG Olavius vacuus BAHAMAS.1 | ecosystem: Host-associated > Annelida > Digestive system > Unclassified | place: Germany: Marburg | collected 2013-04-09
ACGGTCCTTCGAAACGAAATTACGCTAAAAGTGCCGCCTGGCGAGTAGACTTATAAATAACTGTGTCGCCTGCCTGATTGGCGCTTGTTAACAATGTCTCCAACGCAGACAGAGTTTCATTATCTTCTTTATTTCGTCATCGTCTTTATATGTCAAAATACTCGACAACTCGGTTTATAACTTCAATTATTTTCTGTTAGCTCTATCTGTGTAAAGCGCTAGTCAATGATATTGTAAGCGGTCATGAAGTATGAACTATGAACAAGGCACAAAATGCACTAGTTCTGTCTGCGTTGTAGACGCGGTTTAGGTTTAGTAAGGTTTAACGTCCCACTCGACACATAATAGGTCATTTCGGAGACGAATCTTCTCAGGCAATCAATTGCACTGGTACTAATAATAAAAAGCTAACAAACTAAACAAAGCATTCAACCAGAAAACAAAAAAAAATAACACAAAAACATGCCATACCTAACACTGACAGAAAATCTAAAGCTACAACTGGTTTAGTCGCCTCCTACGACATCCAGCCAGGAAACGGAGTGGGTATAGTATAGACGTAGACGTAGACATCACATCGTTACTATGGATGCACTATTCTGTCCTCCTCTTCTTTCTCCTTCTTCTTATTCCACTTTGTTTGTGCCAGCTACTTTTCCATGGAAACAAACGTGGTCGACTTTAAACTTCAAACACGGTGCAAAATGGGCTCAGTTCTCGTTAACCGAGCATTTTTGTTCGGAAGTCTGACGTAAAAAAAACTACAATCGTTTTTATAATCTCAGCTCCACACCCCTCCTACCCACTGCGACACAGTTGGTGGGGCCGTTGCGTGCATTAATGCAGCTGTTCTGGACAAGCTGACACATTGGAACGCAGACAGAATATCTTATCGTAAGAAACTCTAGATGCTTAGAAGTATGTTCTGTACTTTTGTGATAATCTTTACCATCGCACTAGTACCGTAGCGTCGTCCCAAATGGCCTTGACCGAGCAACAGGTTGTTCTTTGCTGTTCTTGCCCAAACGGCCACCGTCGACCAGGAAGGCGTTTGCAGTAGGTCAGGGATTTAGACAAGTGATACATCAACCTGACCACCATGTGTTTAATGTGCATAATTTAGGGCTGGTACTGATTAAAAAATTTAATCGATTAATCACCAAAAACTAACTTTGATTAATCGATTAATTTTTCAAACAATTTATTTAGTCAATCAAGAACACCATGATAATTGCAAAATTCAATTAAATCAATTTACTAACAGTGACACTGTTAGTACAAACACGCAGTTTATCAGCAGTCATTTCAGTTCAGGCTTTCATCCAATCACGCAGACAAACAAGTGATGTTACATTTTGTGGTAACAGAGCAGCACGTGTTTTGTTCACAATATACCTTGAAGAGCTAAATAAACGTTCGCATGTGACAGATGTAGCCGGTACACACAGTACAGTCTTTACAAAACCAGCGAGAACAGACAGGAAAACGATGGCTATTCACTTTCCACCAATTGGCATATCAGTGATGTTACGACAGCTAAAATTGTTCGAATTTTAATCGAACAAAACAAACTTAATCGAACAATTTTCTTAACGATTAATCGATTAATTAATCGTTAATTTCCGCAGCCTTAGCATAATTATGTGCTGTCTGATGGTCTGGCTTCATGTACAAAACAGCTGGTAATAATTTAATGTTCAACGAGCCCTTTGTCTTTGTTTTAATACATAAATAAATAAATAGAAACACAACATCTCTAGTGATTAACAGTGTGTGCATGTAACGCTTGTTGGTTTTATGCTTATTGAATGTTTTAGCAACTTGTAAGAGGCGTCAAGCCCTTTGTTGTTTAATAAATTTGAATTTGATTTGATTTGAACAGGAATGTCAGCAATTCACGTGTGCTTCAGCAACATGTTATTTAGCAAAAAGAACACGCCGACGATGAGTGTGAACCACATTGGCTGTCTACTCGACTGGCCTCTAGCGTGACGTAAAATATTAATCTGGTCGGCGGTCAGGCTCGAGTGAGTTTGCCTTGTGATATAAAAGCGCCCGGTCGCTGCGTCTCGGCAGTTATACCGTACACGAGCGTGACGGCTTCTCGCTGGTATCTCGCTCATTATTGCACGCCCTGTTGCGACATCACGACTGCTAGACTCGACGCGGGAAACACGTCGTTGTTATACAGTTTTTTCTCGATTGCCGACAACGTGCAAAATCCAAATTACAAGGTAAGTTAATTAATAGTTCACTGTTTCTGTGCATTATTTCTAAAAAAAATATCTTCAGATAATGGAGCCGCAGAGACGCGATCAGTGCGGCTGTCGATCTGACGTCGCAAACAGTATCAAGTAAATTTAAATTTTGTAAATTGTGATTAAAATATTTTAATGCGAAACAATAGGAAAAGCATTTAATACAAAGTCTGTGAGAATTCTTTAGCAGTAAATTCAGCTAGTGTGCTGTCTAGTTGTTTCGATAGTACTTCGTGTCCTGTCACTTGACGTTCGCATTTTATGGAACTGTTTGATGCATCTGTATGGGTCCGATTGGGTCCAGTGGGGTCCGATTGGGTCCAATGAGGTCCGATAGGGTAATTACTCACACCCGAACATAGATAGTTTTAAAAATAAAAGTTCTCGTCATAATGTATTAATTATTTATGAACCACATATAATTCGTTGCTCTGCGCTGTATCATCCACTATAGTGATTAAGTGCATAATCGTTTACGTGCCTCCGGAGGTGCAGGCAATATTAAAGCTGACTTTTTGGCTAAACGTTCAATGTATGCTATAGTTTTCGTCGCTGTGTCCTGTTTTCATTGAACAACAGTACTAAAAATCAAGCATTAGATTTACCGTGTGATTTACCTTGTGCGGCCTCCCGGCGAGACCCCCCTCCAGCGAGGGCTTCGCGGACCTAGTCCATGAAGAAGCCCATCCGGCTGTCTCTAATCCTAGATAAGCTGTTCTTGAACGCATTTAGGATAGGTGCGTCGACTGTCCGCTGATCCAGCAGGTTCCACCCGTTGACCACCTTATTCGAAAAAAGTGCCTGGTAATATCCCTGGTGCATCGAGTTTTCCTAAGTTTCAAACAGTGACTCTAGTCCTAGAACAGCAAATTCAGTAGCGTCTGAAAGCTGAACACAAAATGTATATTACGGCCTATTTAACTGACAACACAAATTGCCTTGGCTGGAACTATACCACTTGCTATGGGCACAGAGCACATGCACACCCGACAACAACGATGCATTAGGCCGCCGCTTCGATAGAGTGCGGAACGCGTCATATACAGGGTGGCCCGAAAATTGGCACCTTTTCTGTACGCCTTAACTTTACCAAATGTGAACCGATTTTCCAAATTATTTCACTGTCAGAATCAAGAGAAAATTTATCATAATACTATCTCTAAAGATCCCTCCACACCTCAAGTGTGTCGCTACACTACCTTGTGAAATGTCAAGTGTATGTCGCAGCGTTTCATTGACCGCGCCATTGCTCAGTGGCGTCGCTGGCTTGAGTGCGTCGTACAGCAGCAAGGCGGACACATTGAACATTTGATGTAAAAACCACAGGACGTGACAGTTACTTTAGACAATAACGTTGTTTCATGTTGTTAATTTCTTCAAGTGTGTTGTTACAGAAGTCGTCTTGTTTTTAATTGTTGCTTTTAAGACACTTGACATTTTACAACGACGCACTTGAGGTGTGGTGGGATCTTTAGCGATAGCATTATTATAAATTTTCTCCTGATTCTGACAGTGAAATAATTTTCAAAATCGGTTAATATTTGGTAAAGTTAAGGCGTACAAAATGGTGCCATTTTGGGGCCACCTTGTAGAGGATAAACTAAGAGGAGCGCCAGTAAAGCGGTACCACGGTACAGCAGCAGCCTGCACTACATTGATCAGTCGGTATTTTAGTACGACATACGAGTCACGAAAATGATTTGCACAGCGTTAGCACACTGCACGCGCTGCTATAGCAATATTGACTTGGTTATCATTGATCTACGCACGACACAGCGCGTACCTGTATTGAACAACTGCGTGTCGCCGGTTTTCTCCGGTTGACCTTCATGCGTCGCCGTTTGTTAAGCATAACCTCGATTTTCACTGCAGCCAGTTATATCGTCTCTTTCAGTAACTGTTGTTGTTTTTCGTCGTCGATCTCGATAAAATTGCACTAGTTCTCGCAGAAAGGCTCCAAAATGCCTTATAAAATAGGGTACACTTTTTCTTGAAGATACGATCACGTGACCATGCAGTGTTGTACTTGAAAACAGTAAATCAGCCAAGAATGCAGTGTATGCATTCATTAGTTTTATGCTTTGTTATTCTACAACAACGCAGTATAAATTCTGGCAGTTTTAGAGTATATTTCTAATACAACAATACAATTTCAAATACAGCCGAAACAGGTCTCACAATATCCAGTTTTTGCTCCTCTGGTGCATAAAATGAGATCGCATGACCGACGATCGAACGTCTTTTAGTCTTCGAATTGAGTAATTAATCATTAATTATTAATTAGCTGCTGTATCTAGTGACCTTTATACTACGATGGATGATTAGCTGTTGTAGAGTACATTATACAGTACAAAAGCTAGGCCTATAGATAGATACGGGCTGACCTCGGTCTTGGCAGTTAGCCCACAGCTATTTCCCAAGACTAATGTGCAGTTTGCCCAGTTATAGTATTAGCTACAGACATAACATCCGTATGGGTTATTGGCATGAAAACCTAAATGTAGCGACCGATTTTCGTTATATATTTGGACATGCGCGCTATGCGTATGAACGATACTATCGGTTTTCGTGGACATAATTCACAAACAGTCAATGCAGAACGAGCCTGGAAGTGTATTGTTGCGCTGCTATAAAGTTCCTAGAACAGAGATCGATAATTCGATGACAAGGGCACCGAGAGACGGGTGCGTGTGACGCTGCTGACATTGGAATCGCACGCTGCCTGGACTTATTAGTTCGTTTAACTCGTTGCTCTGTGACCGATTGCACCTGCTAGTGTATGTAACTTGAAGCTGCTAAAGTATTTTTTTTAAATTCTGAGTTAAATAATTTAAAGGAGTGCATGGTGTTAAGACTAAATTGGACACTAATGTAGAAATTGTCGCTAGAGCCTCTAAGCTGAAACAGCCCCAAATCTTCCGTTTCATTTGAAAGATTATAAGGTTGTCTACGCGGGATTTAACCGGCCATCCCTCAGTCCTTCTCTAAGTTGATACCGACAGTCAGCCAAACTACCTGCAGTGTCCAGAACTGACTACTGAGATGCAGAATTACACACGAAGCTTCCTCAGCCTGCGCAATCAAAAAGCTGCACACTCACTGGAACTCTTCTCTTGCCCAGAGCTCGGACCTCCACTGGCCAGTGGAGCTTCGCGCGGTGTTTGGCCCGCAACCTGGAACAGTCTACCACCTTCGCTATGCACCCCCGAACTGTCGCTGAGCACCTTCAAGCGCCGGGTGAAGACTCAGCTTTTCCAGCACCCGTGAACCATCGTCCGGCGTCGTTGTGACTGATCAGCGAGTTCGGCGCCGTATGCAAATATTCAGACTCAACTCAACTCAGCGTAGCTTGCTGACACTGTGATTACAAAGCATTGGTGACGACCTGCGGGCAGCGCAGAACGTCACCTCTCACGTCTATACAGTACGTCCGTGCACGCAGCTTAACCCCGCTGTTTTTTTCAGCCGTTAATCGTGACACACTTATGACACTCATATTTGCCGCTGTTATATTCACTATCTGGAACAGTTCTTAAAAGTCCTTTACTGAAAGTCTTATTAATTTTAGCTTTCAATTACCGCTGACCTGCCTCTGTAGCACCTTTCAAGATAAACCCTTCTTGCCCTATAAAAATCGAGACTAGTAACTACAGCTGTAATGGCACAACTCTACTGACCAGAGACTCGCGCGTTCGACATCTGAACATACTTTTTTTTACTTTTATTTCATGTTTCCTACAATTAGAAACGCTTATTTAATGTCTTTAGAATATACCTTCGTTATAGGTCTATTGTGGGGAGCGCACTGTAAGTATATTTTACTGTTATTTTACTTTATGTTAACTTAATCAGTTACGGCTGCACTGTGTCATATAGGCCTAAAGCTGATACTTTTAGTAGCTAAATATTTAAAGAATTTTGATAAATTAATTCGTTGTAAACAATTTGAGCTAAGCAGTAGCTCAGAAGCTTATGTCAGCATATTTTTTACATCCGTGTAAACTATGTGCAGTGTCAGTCAGGCACCGCTCACATTTAGGCATGATTTCGTATAGAGTGTAAAGTGAAATAAAGTCCCGAGGCGAAATCAGAAGTAGTTGGCAGTGGACGATGGCATGTCTATGCTATTAAACTAGTTGCGTTGGTTAAGTCGTGACGGCGTTACTATGACATATTGTAAAGTCGTGACTGGCGAAGACAACGATCGCGATCGGGCACGAAATCGTGCGAGTAGAATGACAGAAGAGGCACGCCCGTCACACGGCTCACAGTCATCTATTCATCGTGAGGGCTGGCCACATTTAATAGGCCTCTTGCCTACGTGCATAGCTTACGATACATTATGTTCGTTCAAAGCCGCACTTTACGCCGTGAATCGTAATACCGTGACGGCTGACGATGTGTGGCCAATCTTCCAGCTAACAACGGCCATTGTGTGTGGGTGGGAAATGATTTAAATATCACGACGCTTGCCAGCTGCCAGAGCAAAAACTCAAAACATTGCAGTGAAGTTAACAAGGCCATGATACAAGGTTACACTGAACTTCGCTTTTCTTAGTTATTAAGACGCCAGAAATTTGCGAAATAAAACCACGTGACGTTTCATTGAAAAACACTCATTTTTCCGGACATTAAAAATGTGAATTGAAAAACAAAATTCGCATGCACTGAAGGCCAATATATTTTGCCGCGATTAATTCATTCTTTTTTTTCGAACGCCGCCCTCAGAGGAAACCGCACGAAACTCAACCAACTTTGCAACTTCTTCGACACTGAGCCAGGTTTGAAAATGGATGTCCAAAATTTGGAGTTTCTCTTCTCTAGAAAGAGAGGTCCAAAACTGCCTAATTTCTAGTGGTTTGACGACGACATTGCAATTTATGCACGAATATCTTCCTAAAAGCCAGCTACAGACAAGATCTATGTCTTTCTGTCTAGTTTTTACCGCGCTGCATTGAATGCAGGGCGGTCTAGCTACGAGAAAGCTGTCCGTCCGTCCATCTATCAAACGCGTAGATTGTGACAAAAAATCGAAGCAAGATCTGTTCAGATTTTTATACCATACGAAAAAATTATTTAGCCTAGTTTTCTGAGAATAAGAATGGTTGGTGGGGGCGACTCCTTTTACCGTAAATTTTGGGTCAATCGATCACCGTTGGAGAGAAATCGCCAATTTTTTGTCGATATTCGTTCGTAGCGCCTCAGCGGTAGCATCTAGCAAAAAGTTCAATTAACACTAATGGGAAGTCCACTACGCGCTTTCCAATGAGCTTAAGATGAACATCGTGAGTTAGCGGTACCTCTAACCTCCCACAGGGAGCTCAAAAATGCAAAACGGCCGTTTTCAAAATAAAATCGCACTTTGCTTGAAGAAAGTCTGCTACAAAGTTTCTTTATGTAAAAACTGTCTGCAACAAAGTTATAAGGCATTCATGGGCCTATCTAACGTCCCCTTCTACGTAAAAATTTGGCGGATATTGACCCACCCCCTTGCAAAACGCTGATTTCTGTCTATCTTCGCTCGTAGCGCCTCAGCCGTATGACATAGCAAAAACGTTCAATTAACACCAATAGGAAGTCCACTACTTGCTTTCCAATGAGCCTAAGATGAAAGTGTACGTTGCCTCTAAGCCTCCCCCAGCCCCCTATGGTGGCTCTAAAACGCAAAATGTCGAAAATTTGAACCACAATCTGCGATAACTTGAAAACGATACGAGATAGGATGTCAGTTACTATTAATCACTTATCGGAAGTCGCATACGGTCTTTTGATTGATATTGATATCGCTGACCTTGAATGTCCTTGAACGGCGTAATAGTCCTTATTTTGCTTTATTTCACCGAATTCGATAGCTTTGCAGGCCTATTACGTTACAGTGGTTGAAGATAGACCTATATTGTCTGCAGAATATCGTCTTCCACTTTTTGCCAGAACTGACCCATCCTGCAGCGCGGTCTTTCTGCGATAGCTGAGCTACTTGTTCGTTGCTGAAATGTGACATTATCGTTATACTTATCGTCTCAGCGGATCGAGAGCCAGAACGATTGGCCCAACGGACAATGACGTCCTTAACCTGGACATCAGCTGTCACACACAACCCACGGCTATTTCTATCAACTCAGAGCAAATTCTCGCGCTTAGCAGACCATGACAACATTGCTGTTGGCATATCGGTCTGGCCTGACCTGACATACGCCGTTACCACTAAGCTGCCTTCCTTATACGCAGGCAGCGCGAGTATGCGTGATTATAGCTACTCTGAGCGCCCTATGCAGTTTACAATTACGTGCATTCCGTCCATTCCGATTACGACTCCGCCATGGCACGTCATTTCCTTCGATTACAATGACACTCGGAGCGTCATATTGCACACAACAGCGATCCTTCCTTGCCCAGCTCGAGCTGGGCGCGGTCAGTCCACAGACCAAGACGCCATTAGCTTGTGAAATATATGGTCTTACCCAGTGACACGACACCGCTCGAGGACACGTCTAGGGCTGTCACGTTACACCGATAGACGCACCTTAGGTCGAGACTTCGTGTAGCATACATCATGGCGCTGACTAAGTCAAACGTCGGCTCTAAGAACTTCCATTGTTTCTTTATACATTTTATTATTACTCGTGAATGCGGCATGGCACTGTTTTCAGTTACATCTGTCTGCGTGTCTGTCTGTCTGTCTGCCTGTAATGCTCTAACTTTTGAAAGCTTTGACCAATTTTTTTTTATTTTTGGTTAACTGGTACAACTTTAAAATATCTGGGTCAAGTTCATATCAAGTTCATCAGTCAAGGTCGAGATCAAGGAGAAAAAAGCGTGTCTGCGTATACTGTTCGCGTGTGGTCTGCCTTCGACTAAAAGGCAGTTTTGTGCCAATTGTAGCTATGCTCGATGTTAACCGTGATAACATGTCTGGGCAAGCCACTGTCTCACTGTGAAACAATAATTTGGACAATGTGTGCGTTAAACATCAAAACTGTTGTTAGCAGTGATGACGATGATGATAGTGATGATAATAATGATATGCTATGATTTAATGTACATTCGAAAGTTCATAGAAGCTCGCTGAGTCTGGCACATGACATTAAATAATGTGATGAAAACTTACTATAACAACAAGCAGCCCATGACGTTTAGCTGGCGTCCCCTGGCGAAAGCAAACACAATTGCAGCAGCAGCACCAGTTCTGCACTGTATAAGCATTTTTACGATGACCTATAAACCCAGTAAATTAGGTCAGACTAACCTAGTTTATGGTTACGATCAGAGTTCGTTAGGTCTCATACTCTCTGCATGCAGGATTACAACTACCCTTAACGGTTATGTTTTGAACTACCCTGGTTAACACACGTACACACACACAGCTTTTTTGACCGGCAATACTAATTAGTTCAGCCAGCTAAGCTAAAAACCGATGAGCACAATATCAGTAAGTCCGATAAACAGGACTGGAAGAGTCCGCGAGATAAGTCCGGCGGATGGGGGAAAGATTTATGATGGGAATGATTTTTAAAAAATCCAACATTGGTTTTCGCGACTGCTTCGACTAACACGTTGACATGTTGCTGTGTGCAGGTACACTTGTAAACTGTCGCTAGTTCACTGACGAAGACGAAATGCAACGAACGTCGAGTCATCTTCTCTCTGCAGTTGCAGTCGCCGCGGTTATCTTGCTGCTTACACCCGCTTCCACGGCGCAGGACCGTAAGTAACACAGACATGTCAACCGTATTGACACCTCACATCAACACAGCAACCGTATCTCAACAGTGCTAAGAACAAGATCTGAATTATCAGACCAAGATCAAGGCCAAAAAAGAGCTTATCAAAATTCCATTTTTATTTATTACTACTTTATTGCAAGTCCTATATATAAGTAACCATTTTGCTCTCATATAACAGTTACCAAATAGAGCCGCTATAGGTTTCCGCAGCTTAGATACTAGCTGCGAACATGAACATGTACCAAAAATAAAATCAAATAATTCTGGTTTTAGAGCGGCCCTGCAGCGTGACCACAGTCGAGCACTAGACTGCAAAGCGGCATTTGAATTTTATGTCACTTACAGAACACCACGGACTAATGCACTGTCGTGCTTGTAGGCCTAAATCTTAAGCTTCTTCCTTGTACCATTGTGAAGCATAAACTGCCAACCTATCTTCCTATAACTTGAAATTATCCGTATTCAGCCATTTACTGCTTCAACAAGTAAGAGTGACACTACTGATGATGATAATAATAATAATAATATTCTGTATTTGTATGTAATATGAGGTGTATTTATTACGTTGTTGTTGTTGAATATTTGTAGTGAGCAACGTAACATGTCCGAGGGCTGCTGACATCATATTGGTGATTGACCAGTCGACGAGTATCGTTGTCGGCGATCCGCAGTACGACAACTGGTACGTGCAGGTCCTCGGCTTCGCTAAGAGGATCGCAAGCGCATTTCCCATCGACAAGAACCTGACGCAGGTTGGCATGTTAAAGTTTAGCAGCGGTGTGGAAATCGTCTTCCATCTCAACAGATACGGAGATCGTCGCTCTCTGCTGAGAGCCATCGACAACGTCGACATCAATGGCGGGCAGACTAACATTGCAGCGGCACTTCGCACGGCACGTCAGAGGATGTTCACCACGCGAAACGGCGCTCGCAACGGGGTACCCAAAATCCTCATCATGCTTACCGATGGCACGGCTAACCGCGAAGCGCACCAAACGCTGGACGAGGCCAACAAGGCAAAGGCGGATAAGATCATAATTTACACCGTCGGCGTCACTCATGAGGTTGACGACAACCAGCTGAGAGCGATTGCTTCGGAGCCCGACTACTTCTTCTTTGCGTCCAACTTTACGCAGCTCAACAGCGTCTTACAGTACCTTGTCGAGAACTCGTGCAAGGAAGCAGCCACGCTACCTACGACGACGACGACGACGACGACCACCACCACTACGACAACGACTACTACAAAACCGCCTACCACAACGACTACGACCACAACACCAACGACAACCACTACCACCACGCCTACTACTACTACCACGACAACAACGCCAACCACTACCACCACTACCACACCCACTACTACTACTACGACGACAACGCCAACCACTACCACTACCACTACGCCCACTACTACTACGACGACGACAACGCCAACCACTACGACTACTACCACACCCACTACTACTACTACGACGACAACGCCAACTACTACCACTACCACTACACCCACTACTACACCTACTACTACTACAACTACCACAACTACGCCCACAACGACCACAACGACCCCAACAACTACAACTACTACGCCGACAACAACAACGACTCGACGTCGACGCACAACAACAACAAGAGGTACGCGGCATTATTCTTTTGTACATTGCATAGCACTGGCACAGTTAAGAAAATGCCTTTCATATTAGCAGCTAACCGAACTAAACGCAGTGAAGGCCCGTTACATGAACGCCATTAAAAAGTTAGGAAAAACAAGTTCATGTATGAATGTTTGACGATTGAAATTCACAGAAGACTCGTGATTATGTACCAATACATACATTTATGCTTTTTTATTCTATTACATGCGTCCAGTATGTTGCCCAGCATGAAATCAGTAAAGTTTTAAGAGTTATTTGAACTTAAGAAGTGTTACTTGAGCTTAAGTTTTACTTAACATTTACGTGTCGGTCATCAACCAGCCCTGTACAGTCGCTGTCGCCACTGGCTGACTGCTCTGTCAATGATACGCTGGTCAAAGTGTGCCATTCCTGAAACAGTCGTTTTTTTCAGACGATTAACGTCACTGATTCAGCAGCGGCACACTCGCTGTTGCAAATTTCCCCATAGCGCTTAACGGAAGCAATTGACCAGATTTTTCTTGAGAATTCAGCTATTATTTTTTAGCAGCATATCCTTTTAAACTCTGAAACCTTTAATTGAAATTCTATCATCTTTTGACAACATTTTGTTAATTTGTTAATTATCAGCACACGGACTGGCGCGCGTGTAACAAGTAAGTAATTTTTGACAACATTTTGTACAAATTAAAAATCTTTTAAGCAGTATAATTGATTGATACAAAATTTGGTAACAATGACCCAAATACATATAGACGTTTACGTGAGTTAAATTTAGTGCAGATTTGCACTTGTCAGTACAAAATGTTTAGGGTATCATTTTTATGATACACAGTGTATAATAAACTAGAAATACGTTCTGTGGAACGTGGTATCTGCCCCATAGCCAAGTCCACAATGACCAAACTGTTCCTATAGTTATGGCGGAATGCATTACACGTGCACGAAACGGTTATATTTTTACTTCCGCTGTTAAATCTGACGTCACCATCGTGTTCCTCGACCCCGATTTTCTTTAAGACGCAAAAATGTCGGCGATTTGGCCATAAATAAGGGTTATACTGAAAACAGCTCACAATATGGTAGTAGTGTAGTAGATTTGCTATGGTAATCTTCTAAGCGGCGACCTGCAAAATCACCTGGTATATTTGATTCATGTAAGATTGAAGTTGCATATTACGGAGAATGTGCTGACGAATAGTCGAATTGTGATGACACGGTACGATGTGATTGACAGGCCGTCAGGACCTGGAAGCAGGAGGACCGTGCAGGAAGCAGGCTGATGTACTGTTTCTGATCGACACGACAAGCAACATGGACTACGACTATTTTCAGAGGTACATGCTCGGCTTCGTCAACGGTGTGATTCAGCAGCTGGACGTTGACACCGGTCGAACTCGAGTGGCCGTCATCAGCTTCAGCGATCGTGCACAGGTGAGGCAGTCAACCACGGTGATTGATTTCAATCAATCAATAAATCAATCATTTTTAATACCCTTGGGTGTATCGTTCCCATGGGTTGAAAGCAAAAAGGTTAAAATCAAAGCTGGAGTGACTATTGGTCCGGAACGTCGTCGATCACGAATGTGTCGTGCAGAAGATCAGAGTTAAAACGCTGCAGCGACACCGAAAGTCGTTAGAACATCATTTATTTTAATCATTTATTTCATTTATTCACAGACCAAGAATGTCAGCCGATCTGCATGCGTCCGCCGGTCTTTCTGTTGGTTAAAATAATACAGGTTTATATATTCGAAAATACCATGCAACAATCATAGCGATAATTCAGTGACAATTGCCGATTGTTATACAGTGATACATAATGAGAAATAACATTTCTTGCACATTTCTTCATTTCGGTTAAGTTTAACTGCATAATACTAAGGTATTCTCTGTCGTACAGGCTAACGTGTATGATGAATTGCAGGTTGACTTCTACTTCAGCAACTACAGTCGCACGGTCGACGCACGGACGGCCATCAGTAAAGTCCGCTACGGCGGGTACGAAGCCAATCTTCACCTTGCCTTGTCGCTCGCACGTAACTCGGTCTTCGTGGCGGAGAATGGCGCCCGTCTCAACGAGCAGGCGGTGACCAAGTTGATCGTCGTCATTACCGACAATCCGTCGGCCGATAAGTCTGCGACTCGTCGTGAGGCGGAGCTAGTCAGAGACGCCGGCGTCGGGATCGTAACGATTGGTGTCGGCACGTACCTCGACCGCTATGAGTTGTCGGCAGTCGCCAGTCATCCATACACGAAGAACATGTTTACCATCAACACTGTCCGAAATCTGACCATTTTCACCGACCCGATCAAACGCATCATCTGCGGAGGTCCGTCTAATACATCTGTTTTAGCAGTAGTCCACTGCGATCACAACACATTTGTGAATTTTCAGTGCCATTCAGTGTTTATAAATAGAGAAATTAAAAATTTAGTAGAGAATGTGTCATTGTGTAATGCGTAGTGTAACATGTTCACAATCACTCTCAATGAAAAGTTGAAATAGTATATAGGTGGGTCAAAACTAAGTGACGCCAAGCAGTGTGTTGCTCGTTTCATTGAAACGCTCTCGCGGTCTCGCCTTATTCAATAGTTCCTGCTTGACACACATGTGAAATAAGTTTCATACCAAACAGAAATTTAGCATCTATCTTTTAGTGTATTCTTACGGCTATCAGGCATGTTAACATGTTGCAGGAACATGGAGATATTTCAATGTTAACGGTAATTTTCTAAAATATAAAACCGCAGAGTCATAATTTAATTTAAAATATAAAAATAAATCAGCCTCTTTGAAGAGAAAAACTTGCAAGTAAACCGCATATTAATTGCCGAAAGAAGGTATATTGTAAAGTTGTACCAACTGGTAAATGCATGTGACTGATTCTTTATCGTTTGACATACAAGAAATCATTGCTCGATTTTTTTTTAAATTTAAGATAATAAGCTTTATCATTTTGCCGATCTCTGCGCTGTTGCTGTAGCTGCCTCTGGCAGACGACGACAATGTTGACAATGTAGAGATTGACGTGTTGTAATAATTCTGTATGTACAGACGACGGAATCTGTTCCAGCTCAATTTGTGAGTTTGGAGCACAGTGTAGCGAGGTGATGAACCAAATTAGCTGCAGCTGTCCTTCTGGAACTGGTGGACCACGATGCGCTGATAGTACGTATTAACCGATGTGTTCATCATACCTTGCTATAGCAGGATGCTCACAAGAGGTCAAAAGGATCAGATACAAAATGTGGCCAGTGATATGTACAACGTACATGCAGCGCTGATGGCCAATGATTAGCCCGCGAAATTCGGTCGACCCGTCCATTAGCAATAGTGTAATAATTTTACCTTTACCATATCTGGAGCTAATAGAGCGATTGATCGATGAAAAACAAAATCATGCCTTTGTATTTGAACTCTTTCGTGCATTTGACAGTTTTATGCTGCATCTGTTGATGTCGAGTGATATAAACGAAATTTGTGTGACAAATACCAAACAGCGTGACTTCGTTTAATAGGAACATTGATAGCATCGCTTAATCGTAATTTACTAGAGCGGAATATATAGAGAGTGCAAACCCAGGGCAGAAGTACGATGTGGTTATGATAGGAATGCAATGCAAGTGCGATGCGATATGGTTACAAAGATCAGTGGCGTCGCCAGGATTTGTTGCGAGGAGGCACAAAGATAGAAATCACGTCATGGGGCACTCACAGTGGACTTCAGGGCCGGCTGCAGCAGCTGCTCGATGACTAATAGTTTCGTGACTAATAGATAGATAGATTTATTTAAATCAGGCAACAAGGCCCATAAGCACACACACACAAGCACATACAAAAAAGTTAGAACTGTACAAACATACTTATGAAACTAAAATTCTCCTGACATACGAAACAAGGCTATTAGAACTGTTCAACCAAGTACGCATAAAAATAGCCTTACAGTTATGCAACACAGTATTAAAACTTGGCAAACCAAGATTGAATAAAATCTGAGTGACACTGTCACGCCGTGTAAAACCAAAGAAAGTTTTAATACACCGATTATAGATTGCAGCAAGTTCACTATTAGTACCAGCATTATAAACTGACCACAAAGCTGTATCATATAAACAGATACAATATGACCGAAACAGCATAACCTTTACATCAAACGAGCACTTAGAAAATCGTCGAACAAGCTTGTTTGTTCTGACAAACATGTTACATATCTCGCACTGTATGTCAGAGTCATCAGTCAAATTGTTCAAGATCAAGATATTTAAAAGAACTTACATACTGAAGACATTCATCCCCAAGTCTCAGGGGTGGGAAAGACTTAGCCACTATTTTAGTGTGCTGCTTTGGCTGAAAAATCATACAAACGGTCTTTTTAGTGCTACAAGTCATGTCGATGCTAATGCTAAGCTTATTGAGCAAATGCAACAGGTCCTGCACTGCTCTCCAGGATGGTGCCAGGAGCACTAGATCATCAGCGTATGCCAGTACATTGAGCATCATACCACCAATACAGCAACCACATCTTGACTGTACAACTTCATCTAGCAATTCACGAACATATCTACTAAAGAGATACAGAGACAGAATGCCTCCTTGTCTAGTACCATTAGTTGTGGTAATAAAACGTGAAAAAGTAGACAACCACTTAACACAGAGTTGCTGATTGGCATACCAATATGCCATCATGCTGACTATATTTGCATCAACATTATCTTGCAGCAGCTTGAGAAATAGTTTCCAGTGGTTCACATAATCAAACGCTTTTACAAATTCAACATAACAAGCGAATACATGGCTACCACGATTTCTATAGTAGTCGTTTGCTAAAATACATTAGTACACATTGCAGTGGAATGTTTTGCCTTAAAAGCAAACTGGTAGTTATCAAATTCTTCTACTGAGTAAGACTGTTCTGCAATGACACCCTAAAAAAATCTTACTGATTGCTGTAGAGATGGCTATAGCCCTATAATTATTGACATCCGACAGGCAGCCATTTTTACATTTTACAAGAGGTATAATCATAGCTTGCATCACAGGACATGGCATATATGTAGCTTTAAAAACAAATTAAGAAGTAAAGACAAGTGAACATGTAATTTTGTACCACCATATATATACGCCTCACTAGCTGTGCCATCTAACCCTACCGCTTTCCATCGAGTTCAACAACTTCCAACTTCTAATGCCGTACTGATCGAAAGAGCTGTGAGTTGTTGACATCTGCATCAGCTAATCTCGCAGACTACACAATACTTGGATAGTTGGCTATCAGATTTACTCCAGAGTGAACTAAAAATGAAATTGTTGAAAGTCGAAGGGGCACGTGCCCCAATGCCCCGTAGCTGGCGAAGCCACTGACAAAGATCCATATAGGTCATGTACAGTTTTGCAAGTTGAAGTAAAATTAGCCTGTCATTGGTTTGTCGTACGCTATAGTCATATCGCATTTGAGACAAGCACTTAACTAGTTCTGTTTTGCACGAGAACTTACTGACGCATGTCTACGTGTTGCGTGCGTATAGCTTGCTCGAACGGCGCCGACGTGGTGTTTGCGCTGGACGCGTCCGGCAGCATCGAGTTCGACAACTTCCAGCGGATAACGCAGTTCGTAGGCATGGTGGTCCAGACGCTGGACATCGACAGCGTCGCTAACAGTCCGGCCATCAGCCGTGTTGGACTGATCACGTTTAGCGACAACGCCGTACTGCAATTCCACCTCAACAGATACAGAACGAAAGCGGCACTACTGCAGGCTGTCAATGTGCCTTACTTGACTGGTGCCACCAACACTGCACAAGCCATCAGGTTTTTATTAAGACATAGCAGCGCATACTGCTAATGCTATTTTATGTCTTAACACTTCAGAAATTATTTAGTGGTTCTATACTTCTGATTCGTCTAGTAACACGAGCAATTACATGTGTAAGATTCGGATTTTTATGTTTATAGCTAATTTTAGCATTATTTTCGCTTATCACGCGAGTGTCACATTCACCGAACCTCAACATACCAATATGCGTTGTGTTGTTTCCGTCGGTATCAACAGCCGTAGCTGGTACCAAAGCGTACAAGG
>Ga0049105_1000163_pt1 | contig 17679 bp, 11 predicted proteins | sample WorMetvaBAHAMAS1_FD_61260 | JGI IMG/M metagenome (GOLD analysis project Ga0049105, IMG submission 61260) | Worm MetaG Olavius vacuus BAHAMAS.1 | ecosystem: Host-associated > Annelida > Digestive system > Unclassified | place: Germany: Marburg | collected 2013-04-09
TGTGTGTGTGTGTCTGTTTTGCAGTGTACCACTGTAAGTGCATAGACACATGGCTGGTACAAGACAGTGACCTGTGTCCACTGTGTAAGAAGAGTGTCATTGAAGATGACAACAGTGTTGACCAGGAGGCGGCCACTGCTGGTGCCAGTGGCTCTGCTAGTCAGTCGGCTGCTGCTGCAGCGAGTAACATGAGCAGTGTACAAGATGACGATGAACATGCTGAAGATGCTCCGTTGTTACGCGGTTTCCGGAGACAACGACCTCGACGTTATGGCTCTGGAAGTCGTGGTACAACTCTCTGTACCTAATAATGATGACGATGAATTCATAGTAATAACACTCCCGACCAACAGTCACTCCGGCTTTGAAAGTAACGTTTTGTGTTTTAATCCATGGGAACTATACATCCGAGGATATTGAAAAGAGTTAGTGTTATTGTAATTAGAATTTTGGGACCAGATCCACGAAATCCACCAGATATCCAGCCGGATCCGGATCAAGATGTGGAACCAGTGCACTCCTAATAATAATAATAATAATAATAATGTAGAAACATATCCAACAGTGTAATATTTCGTTTCTCTATTCTTGAAATTCAGGCATTTCGCTGAACCCATCTTTGTCACAGATCTATTACACAAATTTGCCAGCAAGCTTAGTATGCTACTAGCATCACAATGTAGTAGGTTTTGTGTATGCTGGTGTGATGCCTGTCACCATGTGCTGTGACAGAAGTGTTAAGTGTGGTCTGCCAAGTTTACCAAGTACAGTAGCTCAACTGTCACTGAGAAAGTACATGGCAGTCGGCACTTTGTTATTTTGACAAGTTATTACGCATTGAAGCCACAAACAGTTTCTGTCATGGCCAGTATGTTGTCTTTATGCAGTTCAGGTTGAATGTCCTCCTTATTTCCACATTGTCGTCGGACATTAATCCTCTGAGCACCTTAGAGGTGTGTTCACGACCAGGTGCTCTACAAATTCACGTTTACCTTACCCTACATTAAATTAGTAACGATCGGTACTGTATCATGTTATACAGATTCAATTGATTTTTCTATTTTGAAATTGTACACAAAAGATGTAAGAGAAACACGAGAAAAAGTGACTAGCATGCACAAGATACACGATCGAGAAATAAATCCTCTTTCAACCTATGCATAATTAGTTCACAGCGCTATGAGGTGGCATGGTTATAGCCAGTCTTTTACTGTACTTGTTGTATGTCTTAGATTGGATCTCTCAGCTCTTATCAGGGTTCCCACGCTCCTGGAAAGTCCTGGATTTTTTTGGGTACAATTTCCAGGTCCTGGAAAGTCCTGGAAAATGTGTTTGGTCCTGGAAAGTCCTGGAAATTTGAGTGCAAGGTCCTGGAAAGTCCTGGAAAGTCCTGGAACTTTCTAGGCTACGATAATGATGTGGGAGGCGGACAAAATGACGCAGGTGCAGATGCCGAAATTTGCGTGTTCGCACATCTCTAGCGATTGTTCCGTTAAGCGAATACTCGTTACCGCACATCTCTACTGCATAATACATCCTGGTATTCTGCCTTTGTTTACCGTGCGCTTCGGCAAGTTGTTCGGTAGTGCGTGAAGTTTGCCGTTATAATACATTTAATAGACCAGCGCTGGCATATGACAGGGTCCTTAAAAATGCTTCTGGGGTGTTGGAAAGTCCTGGAAAAGTCCTGGAAATTTTTTTAACCAAGACAGTGGGAACCCTGTCTTATTAACTCTTTGAGTGCGGATGTCGGCAAAAGTCGACATTAGGGGCCGGGTGCTGAAGGCAACTAAAGTCGATGTTCAGGGGTCAAGTGCTGTTACCTAGGTATATGTCGATAAAAGTCGACACTCATTCGTAGTGTTATGCAGCAAAGGCCTGCATATATACATATTCAGCACTGTGAACAAAAGAAAAACATTTATTCAGCATCCAAATAGTTGAAGAACATGATGATCAGAGCATGATATGTGGTGTGTAAACAGCGGCTGCCGTGCTGAGACCCGCACGTCATCAACATGACGACGATGATGATGATGATTCTGATGCTGAACGTGGCACTCCATCGTCATCCCGCCGTGCCGCGGTACATCGTCAACCACCAACTACGTACGGCTCCACTGCCGGCCCGTCAGAAACTGGTAGTCAGTCGAGTGAAGGACCATCTGTTGGTGCCGACGACCCATCTTCAGACGTGCACGTCAGCACACGACGTCATAGAAATCGCAGGGGTCGAAGGGCGCCGATGCAGCCCAATGTTGAAGATGTGTAGTCATGACATTCCCCCCGGGGCTGCCCCCCCCCGCCGGGTTACCACCCCGGGCTACCAGTAATTAAACATAAAAAACTGCTAATGATATCAATTTGGGGTTAGGGTTAGGAATGGGGTAAGTGAGTTTTTTTACATAAGTGGCAATGGCTATGGGAATATCCAAGTGCCCGTCTCACAACAGATTCTGTTAGGATTTTCAGCTGATGTGACAAAATTCGTTGATTGATACAATCCAGTGTATGCTTGTTTACACACGTGAGCGCAGCAATGGTTCGCAGCCCATTACATTGAGCTATCTGTGTACATGATATACAGTGTAATGTGATGTATGCAGCTGTCAATCAACTTTGGCGACACCCACTTGCATTGTGAGGCTTTTGTACTTTGGCCACACCCGTTTTGTGCTACACTGTGAAGACTTATCGACACAGGCACAGTATTGTTACTGCACACGATTGGGTGAAGGTGGAAAGTGTTAAACCTAGGGACATCCAAACGTGTCGTGATAATGTTAGCTGGTCAAACCTGTGGTAAGTCTGGGTCTGAATGTCGACAGTGTAGTGGTTCGTTGTGTAATGAGACCGAATTGATTAATGAATGAATGGTGACGAGACTTGCAATTTGTTTCATTTCATACATGAACTAATGGCTGTACACAAGTTTCTTGTTAAACAGTGCCTGTTGCTGTAAGTGTTTTATATATTTGATGATACACATTTTGAATGAAACGTATTCGATAAACTTTTGATAATGATTGTGTTAATGGCAGACTAGCCACCCAGCAAACCTGGCCCGAGGCTTTACTCATTCTATGAGCTTTCTGTGCATTTATCTGTCAGCAATGTCATCAGCTGAACCCTAAATTGGTTTTCATGGGCCGTATGGTGCACTTCATTACAAGGTTTTCACCCATTCCAGGCTAGACGCTGCAGCCTAGTCTGCCTGTGTTCGTAATTGCAAGTATTAACTGTATTATATATTCATATAACATATAAATATAATTGTTTCACAGTGTTATGTTGTTTCGCAGTGTTGTGGCTTGTATTTTATCAGCTAAATTATCATATTTGATTTTGTTTTATGTTTTATCGCTGTTTTCATGCAAGTGCTGAATAATTTCATTGTTGTTATTGTTACTGGTATTAATGTTGTTAACTATGGTAGAGAGCCAGTGTACAGACGAGTGTTTGTTGTGCATGGTAAAGTAAAGTAAAGTAAAGAAGGCGAATTTATATAGCGCTTTATTATAAGCTCCTTATCTCTAAAGTGCTCATGGTCAGCTGTCATTGTAGCAATATTAATCTTTACATTATTCATTTCATGAGTGCTGCAGTCCCTGTGGATTTCAGCCAGTTAAGTGTGATATATCAACATCGGTCTTGAGATTTTGTTGACAAGGACGTGTGGACTATGTGGTTCGTGGTCTGCTCTTGTGTTCACAGACAGCCGAGTTGGCGAAGTCCCATCTATGCAGATTTGCGAGACTTGGACCTTGAACTGTTCAGAAATGATTCAGAAGAGTACATGACATGTGAGACAGTCTTCACCGACCCACAATAAGCAATGGATGAATACGCCTGCAGTCAAAGTAATTTTACGTGATTGATTCCGGATACTTTCTGTCAGATATTCCATTGTCGTCACAGTTGATGGAGAAATATCAAGACTCATGTAAGTCGTTAGCGTAATGGTACAGTCATCTGTCTTAACTACATCTAAGCTGCTCATGTTGCTTGTATACTGTATAGATAACTGTGTTTTATCATGCGGCCCTCCCTGTAGCAGAGTTCATTACACATTGCAGTATGTCTGTCTGTCTGAATGTTGCCATGTTGTGTGTAACTGTGAACCAGTTTTGAGATCAAAAGTGAAGGTCACAATACCACATAGTACTCAAAGATGTGCTACAGTTTAATCGACATATTTTCTCTATTTCTGTTAACATAGAAGGTCACCGAGATCAACATGTTGCAGTCCAAGTCTCAGTCCATCGTGGTGTTTAGGTCGAGAGCAAACTGGTACAGAAAGCTCAGATGTGGTACATACGTGATGCCATTTTGGTATCAAGAGGTCAAACGGTCAACGGCCTCATACAAAGCCCACACTTGAAACGTAGATGCATTATGGCTCATGTGCCTGACTTGTTTTCGTTGAAATTAATATTTATATGCTATTTATATAGCATTTTTTTATTTTAAAAACGTAAAGAACGTGACAAGAATAAAAATAAAAAAGTGATTGTACATCTGTGCTGTGAACTTGAGAAGTTAAAACGTCACGGTTACACAGTTAACAGAACGTGCACTGCAGCAGTTAATGAGCAGTCCGCAGTTTAATAAACTAGTTGAAGGTTGTCTGTGTCAGAGTCACAAGCAGTGTTTCAGTGAGGCATGTATCCGGGGGGGGGAGGATCCCCTCCCCGGAAAACGCCAACTCTCCACTGGAAATTTGCTGCAGGTCGCAATTTCTGGAAAAGACACTTTGCTGTTACAATATAACAAGAAACCCTTCTAACCAGATGCCGTTCCTCGGCTCCAAAACTGCTCATGCTGCTGGGGCTGCTCCTCAGACCTTGCTTGGAAAAGCAGCTTACAGCGCTCCTCATACACCATAGCTGGATTAGAGAACGGGTCTGCGTTATAATTTCTAAGGAAATAAAAATAAGGAAGGGAAAGAGAAGGAGAGAGTAAAAGAAGGAAGGGTAGCTAAGAAATTCATTTCCATGACACCTACTTACCGCTGCGAAAATTTTTGATCAACATCCCTGTCCAAGCTGTCCCAGGCTATCTTGCTTGTAGTTTTGACTAAAACACGAGGCCTGATGAAGTGTTGCTCTTTATGTCCTTTAATGTTTCCTTATTTTCATTTCTCTTGCCAAATTTTCATAAGCCACTATATATATAGGTTACAGCTTCACTAATGGTTGATCACTCAGGAGCCAGACAGACGCATTTATTTGGTTATTTCAGATGAGAACATTATGTGTGGGTACCGGTATTAATCGAAAATTAATTTTGCATAAAGTTTAGTTTCAGTAAAATTTGTCTAGACTGAGTGACTGTATATTTTACGTTGAGGTAGAGTTTTATTTTTCCGATGCTCTGGCATATATACGGTATAGTTGAATTAACATGATATAGGTACGTATGAGTGGTTTGAAGGAAGCAACGAAAGCAATACTATGCGCCTACACTGCCGTTATGTGCAGTACTCATAGTGATTTTCAGGTTGATTTTCCTTTTAACAGACAAACTCCGACAGGAGGCTAATTGACCTCAAACAGTGCAACGAGAAGCATTCTGTGACGCTTTAAGTGCATTGGAATTGTTTTCGGCTCTGCCCCGGACTGCGCTGAGGAGTTACGACGCTCCCAGACCACCTAGTCGGATGGGGAGGGGATACCCCTGCCCTAATACTCCAATCGGCGTCTCGGTCTTGGCGCCCCTGGCTTATCCTGTTTCCCGCTGGATCTTGGGGTGCTAGCTACCAACAGATGAATGTAATCTTGATGCTGTGACGGTCGCATGACGTACTGTTGTCTTTTTCAGCAATGCAGCTGTCTTGTAAATTATCACGATTATTAATAATTCATAAAGCCCGTGTTGTGTTATTTAACATCATTTACGAATTATAAGCTCTTTGGCAGAATTAAACGTATATATAGGCTAATGTTAACGCGAGTTCATAGACAATTTATCATGACAAGATCGTTTGAGCGCAGCCGACCAGTAGGCCAAATCCAGATGATGCGACTGTACGTCGAACATCGCCGATAGGTACAGGATTCCAAAGGGCATTTCACTGCGACGCGTCACAAAATGCCCGAAGCAATCCCGCATCCACCAGCTTCATTTCACTCCGCCGCGTTGACCTGTATCTGTGCCGTTCGTCACTGGATGCGTTTGACCCGCCTGTCTCATCTGTCTGTCTTGTCTGTCTTGTCTGTCTGTGTGGCTGTAGTTGTCTGTCTGAAACACGTGTCTATGTTCTTTTACCTTTACCCAGTCACCTGCTCTTAGGCCTAAGCATAGGCTAACCAGGAGGTGCAGTAGTTGCACCCCCAGAGCGAGAACAGAAAATGTTGTGGGCTGAGTTTATAGAGGTGAGTTGAAAGTGCACCCCGGGACAGCGATAAGTCTTTTTTAGATTTTTTACTGGGTAGGGGAGGTGCGAGTGGTTAATTTAGGAGGGTAGCCTATATTGATGACGATGACAAAAACGTCGTCGGATTTCAGGTAAAAATAAAGTCCACCCCCGCAGCGGAAATCCTGGCTACGCCTAGGGCCTAAGGCTAAAGGCGCTTCTACACCCTTAAGTCCACAAGTTACGACTGGGAGATAGGAACAGGTACGCGTTCACCAGAACTTGCATTGTAAACGCCTAGCTGCCCCCCCCCCAGAAAAAAAAATTAGCTCCCATCCCAGACCTGACACGCAAAGCTATGCCTAATGTAAAATTGTGAACTGCTAAAATTCCGGTCAAAAGTCTGACGAATCGCGAGGACTTCTGTGTCGTTAACTCAGTTTTAAATAGCACGTGCGCGACGGACTGTCCGATCCGTTATCACACGAATTGCAAGGCATAGCCACGCTATAAGACGGTCGTGCGCGACAGTCGGCAGTTTTTAGGACGATGACGTGCGGACGAACAGATGGGAGCGATTTGACAAGAGACTCGGCGAAACTGCACAGTTTGAAACACTGTGACAAGAACAAACTGCTGTGTCGAATCGACAGGCGTCCTGTAGAACGTCATAGCGACAGTGATGAATGTACAAAAGACTGCCTTACACAGTGCGCCTGTAGACTCGGACTGCACGGTTTCACGACTCAGTGTGTACGCTTATGTGGGTTATTAATTTTTCAGCACAGCACACCAACAAAATATCGTTTCGTACGTACAGACGAAGTGCGAACAAGTTAATCATCGTGCCTGTCTAGCTGCTGCCTATCAGCTTCACAAAAAAGCTGAAAGCTTTATTACTGCACGACCACAGAGCTAAATATCGGACAGCGACGCGTTTGGATACTCAATGATATTCCACAATAAAAACTCGGTTAACTCGATAATCGACAATATTACTCTGCAGTTAGAACGTCATAATACGAGAATCTTTTTTTGCCAAATTCGGCAGCGACATGAAAAACCACGCATGAAACAAACAATAGCATGAAATATCGAGCAAAAGTAACGGGCCTTACCTGGTAAAACGGACAGGTTTAGGCCCGTTACTGTTGCTCGATATTTCAGGCTATTCTGTCTGTTTTATATGTGGTTTTGTATGTTCATGCTGGCGCGACGATATTCGAGTGTATTTTTTCTGAAGAATTTTTTATCAGGGTGGCACATTCTCTTGGTCGCAGCGTGATAATTATCTTGTGTTATCGACCATGTCTAGCACTTAATATGTCGACCATCTTCTGCACGCACGCCTCTAAGCTAAGCTTAGAATGTCACGTAACAAAATTCCTCGTTATATTCCATGTGTCAAAGGAGACACAGTCCAACAAATTTTCTTTGTTCCGTATTTTCTTCCTATCTATGTCAGCCACTGGCTGTATGGGTAAGTAACTAACCCCGGGAGTGAGAAACCCCTCTTCAGTCGAATTCAACAAAACACGTCCATGGCGTCCATCAATGCGTGCTAACGCGTGAAACGTGACGCAAGCACGGCGGTTTGACAGCGGGAATTAGACCACCCAGACAGACAGACAGCGAGCTGCGGTAACTAAACAATCGGGTCAAATTACGACACTCGGTTAGTTTGTGCGGGCAATCTGCGTTATTAGAACGCGTACGGAAACGGCGCGGTCGGTCGGCGAATTACGCAACACTTCCGCTGTGTCCGAGTCCGGCGACGATCCGTTGACAAAGCGTCGACGGTTATTAGCTGCAAGACAGCGTGACATTTCACATACACTGATGTGTGTCTACAGTCTGCGCGTCGCTGCAGTGGCGGCTCTATATAGACTACCGGTAACTTGGATAGGGACCACTGGGGTGGCAGCCGTTGCTTATGAGGCTGTGATCCACTGGTTGCATGAATTTAACAAAATATCGGGTTAGTGATTAAAAATTAATGACATATTACACCCAACAATGTCGTAGGTGGTGGTCTCCGGGGATGGGGCAGATTTTCGGTGGAGGTACCACCCCTTCACCCCCGCCCCCACGCAGAGCCGCCACTGGGTCGTTGAATGCACTACACTAAACTAGTTTATGAGGGTTGCTGTGGCGTACCAACAACTACCCTGTGTATTTCATATTTCTGGCATGTAAAATATGTTTTATAATCCCTTCTCGACATATCAGTGGTTTATTTTTATGCTGCCCAAGTTTATGCTACTGCCCAACCTGTAATAGATATTTACAGTTGTTTTTAAAAAAAAATATTTACCGTCTTTCTTCTGTGTGCTGTGTTGTTTTGTGTTCTGTCATGTGCTGCTTCGACGCAATAAACAACAATATAATTATGCCGTCAATGTGATGAGTAATTACCAGGGGCGTAGGCAGGGGGTGATGAAGGTGTCAAACATTCCCTCAGCCGAGGTCTAGTGCTAAATTGTGATCGATCTACTGTAAAACATGCACTTCAGAATACTCAAAATGATTGCTACCAATGGCTTACTAACAGCTCTAGAGTGCACCCAATTCCGCTGGGGCTCTGTCCCGGACCCCGCTGGGGGAGCTTACAGCGCTCCCCCAGACCCCCTAGCTGGTTTAAGGGGGCCTACTTCCAGGGGGGGAAGGGACGAGAAAGGAGGGGAGGGGAGGGAGCGGAAGAGGTAGGGGAGGGACAGGGAACGGGGAGTGGAAGGGAAGGGGTAGGGATGCCAGGGAAAGGGGAGGGAAGGGAAGGGGAAGGGAGGAAGGAGAGGAGGGGGAGGGAGGGGATGAAATAAAAGTAAAAACACTCAACACTCCCTTCGTCAATTCCTGCCTACGCCGTGGTGATTACTCATCAAACTGGCGGCAATTATTATTTATGCTACGTACGCCACACACTGAACAATGCGCATCGCAGCGTAATAACTGGCTAGCTGCGGCCTATTTCTCGACCACTTATTTGCCCGAATCAGCATCGTTTCGTGCGTCAACATCGACCGCTGTCCCTGTACTACCGACTACCACACTATACGGCACAGCCTGTATACCCACTCCTCAGGGTGGGTTAAATATTTTTATAACATTCGGACGTATTTAATTTAATGTATTGTCCCGGTGGCTTAACACGGTACGCGCTGGCCTTAGGTGGTTGTGCGGCATAGAGGCGGGGTTTAAATCCCAGTCCGACCGAGTAATTTGGTTCGAGGTCACTAACGCGCATTAATCACCCTCAAATTATAGGGTTTATCGGGACACTTCGATCGCAACAAACGACAGATCTTACACCAGCGCTAGGTCTACGTCACAACCGCAAAACAAAAAAAAACAACGAACTCGCATCGCCTAAGTGACACAGATACTTCCCAGTGCCTATCACATCTGGAAGCTGTAGCAATAGTTTGGACACTGGCTTATATCAAGAACAATAATCCTGCTAATTAGGTTGAGTAAATTATGTTGATTGTGAGCTGAAGCATCTATAGCTGAAACAATTTGCCGTCCGCCTCATCTGCCCTAACTTTCTTGTACTGTTTTTATACTGTATTTTGAACAAATAACAATGATGATGATGATGATGATGATGATCTACGTCACCCGTTTCCTTGCTGCAGCAGCAGACAACGTTACAAGATGCAGTCAGACTCCTATTCTTCGCTGGCTCTTCAATCCGCGTACTGAGTAGCGAGTATCGATGATTTTATCGGCGACAGATGAACGTAGTGCACACGTCACCTGGTCGTCTCAGTTGTCGCCGACATTGTCGTGTCGTGACAACACACTCACGACTCACGACAGTCGACAGGCGGCGCTCTGCTGTCCGGCACACTCACTCGCTGGCAGTCGCACTCGCCGGTGATATGAATGAATGAACGTCGTGAACCTGTTGGCCCGCCTCGCCCGTTCGCACTCTGTGTTTTGAGACATGATGGTACCTTTCGTTGATTCTGGGATTAAGACGGCTTGGTACGTAATGGGACAGGGTGCTGTGCGCAATACATGTACTTGATAGCACTATTAGCGGCGTTTAAACCACGTACACTACAGTTGGTCCATGCGTATTAAAAATACGTGCGTATCATATCAAGATTTATACATGTGATCAAGCTCATTATTTATTATTAAGTAAGAAATAACGCGTAATATGATACTACAGCCACATTAAAGCGGGAAAGGAATGGCGTAGCTCGGGCGCCTCAAGTTGCAATGCATTCGCAATTGCCACGTTTTCTAGTTATAACTTACGTACGCTTGTTCATGGCTTGTCTGTTAACATTGTTGAATCTGAACGTCACAATAAGACTCTTATTAATAGACTAACATTTAGTGATTGCTACCGATTATTGCTTGTTTACTTAGTTTGTATTGTGTTTGTATCTGTACTTATGTTTATACGCATAACATGCGTATAAACATAAGTACAGATACAAACACAATACAAACGCATTCGTTCGAGGTTAACCGTCTTTTCGGGATTGCGAAGTTTGGCCTCCAGAGAAGAGATATTATTCTATGGCGGATACAAAGCATAGTTCGATATATTGATATGGGCGTGACTTATGAGTGTGACAGACGGATGCACAGACGGACAGACGTTCTGACAGAAAATGCCGCGCTTCACTACGTTGCGCGGCAAAAGTAGTGGGCCAATTAGAAATAGCCGACCCCTTGCAGTCGAGTCGTATAGTTATTACTTCTGTGTTCGCGGGGTCTTAACTGGCCGTGCTGCGTGGCATTTACTATGATAACATCTGTCCGTCCGTCCATCTGTCTGTCACACTCTTGAGTCACGAATTGTACGTTAAAACTACAAACCTAAAGCCCGGTGCACACTACCCGTGTAATGTTTACGGCCAGTGTCCACGGGTATCAAAAACGTCGACCGTGAACACAGGCGCCTGTCCACACCTTCCACGGGTAGTGTGTAATATACCGGGCTTATAAAACGTAAAAAAAATTAAAGCACATTTTCAGCCCTGCTTCTTATGGTTGTACTGTTGAGATAATGAACAAAGATTTACTTTGAAGAATAAAAGCATTCGAATTATAGTGTTATAGAATCTCGAATGAAAAAGTATTCTTATTAAAACGAATAAAGGAAGATGAAACGTGTCTATACAGAAGTATTCAGAAACAGAAAACGACATTTACAGGTCACGACTTGAGAGGATGCATTGATGCATTTCAGATATCAGAAGGTAAACTAGAATAGAGGCGACTACAGCACAAGGAAGATGACGACTGTGGGTGGATCATGACATAAAGCGATGGACAAAACCTGGGCATTTGTGAAGACATTAAAGACTGGCAGAAGATAGATGTCACTGGAGAGCATGTACTGCCGCATCTCAACCTTCTGAACAAGAAGACGACAGAATGATGATGATGATGATGATGATGATATGGCGTGCCGTATGCTATCTAACTTGCCCGATTAATTCGCCTCTAGCTGAGCCTGATAGCACGGTAAAATAATGGTTGAGTTGAGTTTGAGTTTGACGATGGTGAGCTGAATAGGCGAAGTCTTTAATGCCCATCTTGTATAGTTGTCGATACGTCTCTTGAACGATGTGACTGAAGTAGCATCTATGATACTTTGTGGCAGACTGTTCCAGTGCTGAACAACTGGTCTCGGTCATGGTAGTCTATACGAAATCACTTTTTCGCCATTGACTTTCAATTAGGTACCGAGTGGTTCCATTCCTAACTACGCCATGACTACCAGGCGTCTCCAAATCGCCGACTGACATAACTGTGTCGACAGCCGACGGCGGAAACTGTGCTGTAGGTCTGAAGTACTGCGGCGAGACGGCAGGGCAGATAGCCTCGAGTCGACGCACCCTATACCTCCCTCTCCCCCGCTGTCTAGACATACTCCGCATGACCGCTAGTCCGTTCACGACTGGTTCACTGACTGACTGGCTGTCTGGTTACATAAACCCCAATCTTCGGTCACCTGCGGCCCTTGTTCACGCAATGGATGCGGAGTGCAGTTGCTGCTGCTACTGCTGATGGGAAAATGAAACCGACATTCAAGACAAAAATCACGCACGCTGCATGGCCTCATTCTAGCTGCCGCTGTCTGCAAACGCGTCGGCCTACTAGACCTGATTAATCTCACGTCGACTGGCCGCCAGGAATCAACAGCCCTGCTGAAATGCTACGAGCGCCAACAGATAAATTAGCTTGGCAATAAAGACTCGCCTTTAACTAGTGCCCAGTGCTTGATCATGTGGTACATTTTCTGCCTAGGCCTATATGATTTTAATTTATAGGCTATATGCTTTGCCGCTTGTCAGTCGGATCACTCAGTCGATCGATCGACTGAGTGATTCATGTAAAAGTGCGCGTATACCATAAGGACTGAAAACCACGGTGTTTCCAGGGATGGACAGCGCTGCGATCGAACTGGGTGTATTTAATGATTTAATCTTCGACCTCAGCCTTTTGCGCTGCAGTTGTTTTATGCGCTATGCAGTTCTGCATGGCGCAGCAAGTCAGTCAAGCTGGCCTCATTATGAGGTCGACCAAATCACGAATGTCGATAAATCAGCTAGCTTAGTCTACAGCAGAGCCGTCAATTCCTCAAGTGCAATAGGGCGGGCATCTTGTTCAGGTTGACAAGTTTCGAGCTGACAGTTTAAAGTTGAACTTTGCTAAGAATAGTTCCTAATGCAGAAATGAGCTCATACGCTTGTATTTTGCTTATTAGCTAACCCACTACAACAGGTATATGGCCTACTCACAGTCGGCGCTGTTAACATCAATGATCGTTGTTCTATTTGATGAATGTGGTGAGTGAATTATAATATTTATTAACAACAAAAGGAAATTCATGATAATGTAAAGAAATTAGGCCTGTTTTCTTTTCCAGTTGTAAAGAATAAGTGCGTGAGTTGAACTGGTCATCGTCGCGGTAGCCTTGAACAACACAGTGGCCTATACAATTCACTTGTATGTAAGGTCTCGAAAAAAATATCTCGGTCTTGGTTCTGAACGTCTTAGTCTCGGTCTCGGCCTCGGACCGGAAATTGAAGGTGTCGGTCTCGTCTCGGGCTTGAAATCAAAAGTCTCGGTCTCGAACCGCAACGTCTCGTTTACATCCCTGGCATAGCATCGACTGATCCTTGACCTATAAATAAATTGCGACGTCGACGTGCGCGCAGTCACGTTTCTTAAAACATGATGCTCAACTATCGCAGAGAGACCGCGCTGCAGGGTGCGTTATAGTTTTCGCTCAAAGTAGAAGACTGGAACTGGGAGACAATATTTTACGGACATATTGTAGGTCTATCTTCAACCACTGTGATATAGTCGGAATAAAAATCTGTCGAACTCGATGAAAAAAACGCAAAACAAGCGCTATTATGGCGTCCAAGGTCATTCAAGGTCATCGAGATCGGTGCCAATGGAAAGCCCGTATGCGATTTCCCATTAGTGATTAATAGTAACTGACATCCTATCTCGCACCGTTTCGGAGTTATCGCAGCTTATTGTTCAAATTTCGGACACTTTGCGTTTTTGAGCCACCGATTGGGGCTTAGGGACAACGTACGATGTTCATCTTGGGCTCATTGGAAAGCGCGTAGAGTGGACTTCCTATTAGTGTTAATTGAAGTTTTTTTTCGCTATGTGTTACGGCTGACTCGCTACGAGCGAAGAGATCGAAAATCGGCGATTTCGCTCCCACGCGGTCACTTTGATCCGAAATTTCAGGTAGAAGGGTCGCCTCCACCAATCATTTTTGCACGGTTAGTTAGGCCAATGAATGCCTTACAACTTTGCCGCTGACATTTTTCACACAAAGAAACTTTGTAGCAGACTTTCTTCAAGCGAAGTGCGATTTCAGACGGAAAACGGCCGTTTTGCGTTTTTGAGACCCCCTTTGGGGGACTTAGGGGTAACGTACGACGATCGTCTTAGGCTCATTGGAAAGCGCGTAGTGGACTTCCTATTAGTGTTAATTGAACTTTTTTCGCTAGGTGTTACGGCTGAGGAGATACGGGCGAATATCGGTTGAAAATCGGCGATTTCGTTCCAACGGGGGCCAGTTGACCCAAAATTTTATGTAGAAGGAGTCACCCCCACCGACTATTCTTCTTCTCAGAATACTATAGGCTAAATGGTCTTTCGTATGGTGTAAAAAATCTGGACAGTTTTTTTCCGTTTTGTCACAATTTACGCGTTTGACGGACAGACAGACAGACAGACGGACAGACAGCTTTCTCATCGCTAGACCGCGTCTGCATTTCATGCAGCGCGGTAATTAGTATTCATTGTTTTCCTGGGAATTTTTTCGCTTAATTGCCGAAACCTGCCGGGAGAGCGGAACTCATAGCCTATCATGGATCGGATGTGACATCGGTTTGTTAACTGGTACATTTACATCATTACATGTAGCCTGTCTGGCTGCTGGACTTCACACACGATGAATACGACGAATCTCATATCAGCAAATGATTCGCGGAAGTACTACTTATCAGCGCTCGTTTGCTTACGCGTTACTGTAGTTTCCGCCTATACACTCGCTAATGAGTGCGCTGTTAATGTTAGCCTATTCCTTGTCGAGCAGCTTTAAGGCTAACGAGATTCGTACGTACCAGACAGCGCTGGATTTTAAAGGCACTGATGCTACCCTGTTGGCTCCAAATCCAATGTTGTTCTGCCCCGCTGGGGGCTCGAGCTAACAGTGCTTCCTTAAATCCCTTATTTGTATGTCTATTTGATGCACCCCTTCAAGGCAGGTGAAAGAGAGGGTAATAGAAGGGAAGGTAAAGGAGAGGGGCGGGAGAAGACGCTCCGGAAATAAATTTCTGTCTACGGCCTTTGAGTTGTTGTCAGCGTTGGAGTGCTTCAATCAACAGTGGCGTTACTGTTGTTATCGATCCTCGTACGTATACGTCTTGTTTCATCCTGGCCTCGTACTCTCCTTGGCCGCTTGTTTATGTTGTATGTGACTATCGACCATGTTTTGCAATATTCTCGCGCCAAGGTCTACCTTGAACAAACTTTCCTCACAAAACTAGGACAGTTGTAATAATTTCTAACATTTAGCAACTTGTCAACGCGGCTGTGTCCTCTGCTATATAAGGTAGGCTTGAGTCAGAGTGCAGTCATAAGGACGTGCGGTGCCCTGCTGGTAAGTCAGTGCACTGGAGGGACGTTTCTGTCGAACGACGCTGTAGGTCGGTACAACCTGATTCATTAAACGCGTTGCGCTGACGACACAATGCGATCAGCACAGGAAAAAGCGCACGTCGTGCAACGCGGAGACCGGCCGGCCGGTCTCATTTCGACGAAAACATTATTGGCTCGTAAAAAACGCATACAGCCGGCAGGATAGAGCGTCTGAGCTGGTACACAGGATACATTACGTGGTGTTGCGCCTACAGTGGTGTGTTTAGTAGAGGCGTACGCATCAACCAGAAGACGCAAGCGTGGCGTGAGTTTAAAGCACTGGCAATCGCCAGGGGGCGACACTAATTAGTCACAGCAGTCGGCGCTCGGCGGTGCATGACGCGACGGACAGGAAGTGAGTGACGATTAACTTCCGACGCACTGGGCGCTGTGACTCAGGGCGCCTGCTCTTCAGTCACAGTCTTTGTACTTAGAATTGATTATTCGCATGACCGATTAAGGATGTTATGATACTTAACTGCTTGTACCGGCAGCAAGCTCAAGTTTTTGTTGTGATGAACTCAGGAACGTTCAGACATGAGCTACGAGAAATAATCGAATTCTAAACTGCGCGAAGTCTTCAGAAATCATTTTCCGGGCGCGCGGTGTTCGCAGAAAATCTGAGCAGCTTCCAGTCCACCACCGTGCAAATCTGTTGACCGAGTACTGAGAGTAGAAGCTGAGTGTTGTGTAATAAACTCTCGTATGTATGATCGCTGTTATTAGCAGCCCGCTGACATCATCTTCCAGTCAGTCTACTGTTATCATATTGTACATGCTGCGAATTTTGCGCAATCACGGGATCGCAGCGACATCACTAAAAACGTTTTCCGTGCTACTGCGCTGACGAAGTTAGCATACCAGGTAGTCCAAAAAAGTTAGGCCAGTGTATATTTTTGCTTGTAGCCTATATCTTTTAAACGCCTTGGCCAAGTCTGATAATTTTTGGCACATTTAATCAGCACTTTATAACGAATATTGTACTCTATGGCATTTATTCATATTTACTAGAGGGCGCGACTAAAATAAAACAATTGGCCCTTGTTTACATACAAGCTTATTTATCCAGCCATGAGTTGTTTTACTTAGTTTTGTTAAAGTTTGCTAAAAATAAATTGGTTTTTATTTATTCACTACTGAAATACCGGTTGTAATGAAATAGCTCGCTGTTATAACGGAAAAATTTCTAAATAAAATAAAGTTCTTATTATAAAAACATTGCGACTGTACTGTACTGGTGTGGCCACTGCCACACCAGGTAAATGACCAGATGTAAATGAAATACTCACGATACGTACAACTGACAGCTGTCCTGGCAGTGGTCGTCTGAAATCCATCAGAATGACTCGCAACATCGCCGTCGTGCATGACTTGATCTGCAGTCAGGACGACGCACCCACAAGTCTTTATTCTCTATCGTAGTATACTTGTATAATTGTGTAAAGTTTGCTGAAGAGTATTTAGTATAAACTGCCGCTGACGTGTGCCAAGAATTATCAGATTTGGTTAAGCCGTTTCAAAGATAACAAACAATGTGCGCATAGATTCACTTTTTTTGGACCATGCTGTATACTGCTCCACAGCGTGGTGTGGTATTGTTCTGCAGCAGACACAGAGGAAGGCTGGATGCATTCTTACGTAGGTGCAAACGACCGGGATATTATAATACTGTGAGCACTGAGCAGTGCATACATACAATTACTGAACTGTTCAGCGATGCTGATTACCAATTTTAGTTCATATACTTCATAATCCTAGTCACGTTCTTCAGCCATTTTTACCAGAACGTTTTAATCCGGCTTATTCGCTAAGAACCAGGACTCACAACAAAATACTAATTGATAAGACTGGTGACTTACATGAACAAGATTTTATAATACGACTACTTTACAAAGACTCTTAGTGATCTCAGTAGTTCAGGCAGTTCGCCAACTCTGTATTTTTACTATTATTTATTGATATTTCTATTTGAATTATTATTTTATTATTATTTTTACCGCACTGCATGCATTCATGCATGCGGTCCAGCCACGAAAAAGCTGTCTGTCTGTCCATCCGTTCATCCGCCCTTCTGTCTGTCCGACTGTCAAACGCGTGGATTGTGACAAAACAGAAGACAGTTCTGT
>Ga0049105_1000164_pt1 | contig 17588 bp, 10 predicted proteins | sample WorMetvaBAHAMAS1_FD_61260 | JGI IMG/M metagenome (GOLD analysis project Ga0049105, IMG submission 61260) | Worm MetaG Olavius vacuus BAHAMAS.1 | ecosystem: Host-associated > Annelida > Digestive system > Unclassified | place: Germany: Marburg | collected 2013-04-09
TACATAAAACTTTAATTCAGACAATGAAGTCCATAGGCCTAATAAGCTAAAACACACAAAAGATAGAAATATATGTATATATAGATATATATACATATAATAGTGTCCATGTATATAGAAATTTCTAAAGTTCAAGCGGACAGTAAGCCTTAGTGTCATTTACAGTGACTCTCGCCATGTTATGGCGCCTTATGAATTGTCATATATTATAATATTACACTTATTATTACTACTACTATTAATGTTTATTATTGCTCTTCATTTCCGCCGACTTATTAAAGTGAGATGTCGTTTCAATTATCTTCTGCAGTCATTTTTTGTACAGTGTTTTCCTCCTCACGGAATGATTCTCTCTGCTGTTTTATGAATTGTCGAGTGCTTAGTTGTAGAGAACCCCTCCGTGTTTAGCTGGGAGGATACGGATGGTTGTACTGACAGCTAGAAAGTCGCCTGTACAGACCTCGTGAGCAGTGCTGGAGACTTGACTGCGGTCCTGTCTTTCCTGCACTCAGATTCAGTCAGCAAGCGACGTCATTGTTTCCGCGGTTAATAAGCAGGTACTTGGTGTTTGAAGCCCATCTTCACAGGCAAGGCGTCGTAAATGCTGGTGCTATATCCTTTGACGGTGAAATGTTATACGTTAATATACAAGTATGCTATCGCAGAGAGAGCGCTGCAGGGTGGGTTACTTATGGCCAAAAGTGGAAGACTGGAACTGGGAGACAATAGTTTAAGGATAGTATAGGTCTATCTTCAACCACTGTGACGTAATTGGCCAGCAAAGCAATCGAATTCGGCGGAAAAATGCAAAATAAGGGCTAATACGCCGTTCAAGGTCATCGAAGTCAGTATCAATCGAAAGCCCGTGTGCGACTTCCTATTAGTGATTAATAGTAACTGACATCCTATCTCGTACCGCTTCGGAGTTATGGCAGCTTACTGTTCAAATTTTGGACACTGTGCGTTTTTGAGCCACCCTTTGGCGGGCTTAGGGACAACGTACGATGTTCATCTTGAGCTCATTGGAATTGGAAAGCGCGTAGTGCACTTCCTATTAGTGTTAATTGAACTTTTTTTCGCTAGGTGTTGAGGCGCTACGGGCGAAAATAGATATCGAAAATCGGCAATTTTGCTCCAGCGCGGTCAGTTTGACCCAAAATTTTAGGTAGAAGTTGTCGCTCCCCCACCAGTCATTTTTTGCACAGATAGTTAGGCCGATGAATGCCTTACAACTATGCCGCTTACAGTTTTCACACAAAGAAACTTTGTAGCAGACTTTCTTCAAGCGAAGTGCGATTTTACACGGAGTAAGTTTTGAAGCCATTCCGGAAAACAGCAAGCGTTAGAGCTGATGTGACGTCGCACGGGACGGCAGACTAGAATGTTCCAAAGTCTGCTACCAGCTCTGCGTAGCAGGAATGACAAAGCCCATTTGCCAGCGCAAATACGCAGTGTAATCATGTAGGCTACATATCACGTACGCGATGGATTTTGAATCTGAACACGAGTCCTGTTCATATACCGGTGATGATTTCTGCCACCATTGTTATCACACTGACACACAGACACGTTGAACTGGGTGTACTGTTAGCTCAGCTTAAAAGACCATAAGTTGACACGATCGTATTAGTAAGGTGAAACAAGTTGGCCGCCGCAGTAGCAGCATCTCACTGAGTGATCTAACAATAAAGCTGTCTACTATTTCTCTGTACTGTTATTTTTATTAATATTAGCTCAAAAAGTACTAATACAATACAATACAAGAAAAAGTATGAACAGGACAACGAGGCTAACAGCAGCTCCGAGTAAAATAACTGCTATTGTACTTCGGAAAGTGACTAAAATTGACTGTTGTTAAAGCCATGCCTTGATTGTCACTGTCCATTCGTCCATGCAGCTGCGTGTCAGAAATACATACACGTTTTTCGACATTTCTCTCCGAGTTCTGTAGGAATAGATGATAAATTAGGCCTACACAGTCAATCGATCAATCAGTCAATGGAAACTAAATGCCAGAGGCGTTCATCAAGTCGAGATTGGTTGGCAATACAAAAGTCAACAAAATACGACAAAAAGTCAAGACTAACTTAGACTGAAATATATGTTAACAAGATGGTCTTCGACGGCGAACCGTGGATCTGTATGCCTCCGCCGGCGGACGTTTCTGTGACCTTGACCTTTGAAAATGTAATCAGTTCGTTCCAGACTACAGTACGTATTTGGGTAAGTTTTTGTTCATGTCCCTTCAGATGTTCGCGAGCAATCGAGTAACTTGACAAGATTTCCATGGCCGTCACTCCTTGACCTTGAACACTGAACCTATGACCATGAAAAGTTTTTAGCATTGCCCATTCACATGATGAATATTTGACCAACTTTCATTGAAATTCATCCACTATACGTGCGAAGATAACGCGTCACGTAAAATATGTGTTAACGGGCAGACGACAGACGGCTGGCCGTAAGATAATCTTTATCCCTCAGCCGGAAAATAGCATTTGACCTCGCTATGACCTTGACCGTTGACCTCTGATCTTGAAAACCTGACCAGCAATTTCCATTCACATGATAATTATATGTGGCAAGTTTCATTGAAATTCCTCCATTAATTACAGAGATATCGCATCACGCGGAATAGCTGTTAGTGGACAACAGACAGACACCGGACGGACGGATGACCCAAAAAAATGATGCTCTCAACCTACTGTTGTAAGCGGGGAGCATAAAAAGTGCAACGATCTATGGTGATGTTCGAAAGTCGTGGCACAGTCAGTTGATCTTAGGAACTCGGTTAGAGAGTTCCCAACAAAAGGTCCCAACAAGAATTGTGTATCGACGGTCATCTGTAGTCAGTTTGAGGGTTGGTTAAAAATATATGAAGGTACTGCCTTATAGGTCGCGGATTTTAGCAAATCTTGGTTGATGTAGGTGGGTAAATGAACAAGATTACAGCTAGAGAGATCGGCGGGTGTTTGATGAAAGGAATGTGCAACTGTAACAAGCTGCATGATACAGAGGTTGTGTGAGATGATTGCCGTACGGCAGCTCTGCGCTATCAATCTCCAACTCTTCCAGCGACGTTCACCGCAGACCGCTGGCGCGCACACACCTTACACGTCTTTCATGTGGACTTGAAACTTCCACGCTAAAAACGCGCACCTGCTCGCTATTCTAGACACAGCAGGTTTTCACTTAGGCTAATCGTGTCGTTGCCTATATTTTTCACCACTTCGCATTACAAGATAGTGAGCATTGATTGACTGGTGTCCTTCGTCGCCGGCAGCGCGTTGCCATCGTGGGGCGTATCGTCGCTCCTCAACGACTATGTCCCACCTCATTCTTCCAGAGATCTGCAGGTGGCGTGATGTTATTGTCCTGCTCGATCCACCTGCGACAGGCCGGCCAGGAGTACGTATGCACGTGGCATTATGCTGACCACATTAAGTTATAAAAACAGACATTGTATTTATATTGATCGATCGCGAAGATGCAATGGTCAACGTGCAATATTTTACGTGTGACAGAGAATCGCATCTACGATATTAAATGTCCTTTTGTTTGCAGATATGCCACTAAGAAATTAGGGCTGAAACCATGACAGGTTTGGGATTTCGAATTTCGAGCCTCCAACCTGTAAGCCAGTCAGTGTTGTCGAAAGCCCCCTCCCTCCACACACCCCCGGGAAAGATAGTCACAAACAATACAGCAGAATGTGTTGTACATGCACTAATACTACAGTAAATGAAATGGCTGACTATACTTGCCAACTATGCAAAAATTATATTATTTTTTCCAGGGAGCTTCAATACTCAAGACGAACTACGTCCACCTCAACACCACCCCAAGTCTGTAACTCTCCTATCTTCCCATTATGTAAGAAACTACTCGCCGACACAGTCATCGTTATCGCCGACAACCCGACACGACTTGGTCTGCGCTATGCCGACAGCACGCTGTACCGGCTACCGAGATGTCGTACATCCATGGGCGAGCGTGCATTCTCATACCCCGGCCCACTCGCATGGAACACTCTGCCTTCAACACTTCGTGACATAGCCGACCACACACAATTCAGTAAACTACTATAAACACACTTCTTCGAGTTACCATAGCCTAGTAATATTTGTAATGCATGCCTGGACATTGGACATGTATGTAAGGCAGGCAATAGAACTCCGTGTTGTTATTATTGTTAAAAGTAAACGAAAAGCTGAAGTGCTCACTCCTCGTCGCTAAGGAAACTGTTATGGAGCAAGATCGAGTTAAAGCTCTGAATAGTGATCGAAATGCGCTGGAAAAGAAAACTGGGCTCTCGGTTGTCTCTTGAAATAGGCGCTATTTTGCGCCCCTAATTATTATTATTATTCACTGAGAGAGTGAGAGAATAATTGTAGATTGCTGTGGCATCAGATACAGATCACGCAGTAAGGTATATGCATTGAAGTCACCAATCCTCATATCCACCTCCGTGAGCAGTGTGTGAAATAGGCGGCAGTGGGAGATCTCGTTCAGTATCAACAGCTGGTAGATCACGGCAATTCATCACTGCGACGACCACGCCACGCCCCTAGTGTCAGCTGCTGCTGCTGCAGGCTGGATACCGGTGTCATCAGAGTTGACATGACGTCACTGCGCTGACCCGACTGTCTGTTATTCGATGGATTCAGTCTGTAACGAACAACAGTACCCTTCACAACACAGGTAGTAGTAGTAGTTGTAGTAGTAGCAGCAGCATATAGTACATTAACGGTAATAGCATTAAATTTTTTAAAAAAAAGTACAGCAGCAGTGTATTGTGTCATTAAAATAAACACGATGGCCTGTTAGTCTGTAAACTTGTTAACAGATAACGAAATCTTATTTAGGATAGGCTCTAATATTTATGAAGTGCTGTTTGCAATAGGCACACAAAAGTTAAAATGTACTTTAATTATTGTAGTAAAATTCATTCATTCATTCATTCATTCATTTTAATTTGACCAATTAATGCCAAATGGATAGCTTGTCAAGCTACAGCACTTTTCGTGTAGTGTGATATATAAAGTTGCATCACGTCGGGTTTTTTTATCAACGTCAGAAATGACACCGGTAGTTCGCGGATCTTTTTAGTTATTATTTGAATTTATAAATTATAAATTACAAATTATAAACGGTGCCAGACAATCGCGATTGAGCTTGATGAAACCATGTAGTAAGATTCTAATGCGAGAAATACGCCATAGATGATGACAATGACGATGAAGAATTTGATAGACACGCTTGCAGCTAAAAGTTGAATTGCTAAAAATAACAAAAATATAGAAAAAAATAATACAAGAATACACAAATATAAGCATGTTTACGACTAAACAAAATATAAAGTACAGATATGCGTTATCTAATTCCATATCAGTAAGTTATTCTCCATTTTATCAATTACAGATAAAGACGAGTTAAGATTAAACAGTACATCTGCACGCTCTGGCCAATTGCAGAAAATATCGCACAGTATCAGTGCAGTGTTATCGGTAAATGTTAACAACTGTATAGCCTGTTGTTTCTTTCAAAAACAGTCTGTCTTGATAACCGCTATCATCGCAGACATGTACGAACCAGCACACTTTCTTCCAGTCTGTCGCTTTAATCTGGAGCATATGGCGTCGACACCTTTGCCCGCAGCAGCATCTGGCACTACTGGCGGAATAACGGGATCGGATTCAGCTGCTGGGATTGACCTACGCGATGACGACACACTACCTGCAGCATCAATGAACGCGCCCAGTTTGCGGCTGAATCACGCCGAGCTGTGGCACAGCTTCTCCGCTGTCGGCACTGAAATGGTTATCACCAAATCTGGCAGGCACGTATGCACTCTGCATAGCTTGAAATTACAGTATTTGTTGTTTCCACATACATGTAATTTAACGATTAAATATCATACCATATCATATCTATAAATTTATTGTAGTAGTAAAAGTAGTAGTGACACATTCATAGCAATTTGTTACTGTGTTCATTAACACTTCTGAAGTCGTCAGCGCTACCGTTCTGGCCACGTCGCTGTTATTATTTGCTATTAAACAAATTCATGAGTAAATAGCTTGTCAGCCTTGATGAAGAATTAGTATTAATTAGTATTAATTAGTATTAACAGACTCCTGACGGCGGTAACTGTACGGACGACAGGAGGATGTTCCCGGCAATACAGGTGCAGATCAGCGGTTTGGACAGGTGCGCCAGGTATGCGCTGGCGCTCGACGTCGTTCCCGTAAATGGACTCCGATACAGGTTTCACGGCAGTCGCTGGACGATCGCCGGCCAAGCTGCTGCTGCTGCTACTGTTGATGGCGGTGACGTCACACGTCGCATCTACATCCACCCTGACTCGCCGATGACCGGCCAGCAATGGATGAGCAGACCTGTGTCGTTCATCCGGCTCAAGCTGACTAACAACCTCAGAGATAACCGCGGATATGTAAGTATCGGCGTGATTCAACTGCTGTCTGTCAGTAACTGAACAGTTGGCTCCTGAGATCGCGAAACCAGCACACGTTTGACTGTGGTTATAAAAGAGTGTTGCTGTGTATGTACTGTGTAAAATTAGACTCTCGAGTATTGGCAGTTTGGCAGCATCGACTACACAGAGATACGCTAGACCGCGCTATTGCTAACAAAGGTTTTGTTTGTTTGTTTGTTTCTCTGTCCGTCCGTCTGTCCGTCCGTCACACTCGTGACTCGTGAGCCACGCCTAAACGGTTCATCATATCGAAACGCATTTTGCATCATACAATGATGCAATGATACATACGATGCAATGGTTCTAGTATCTTGAGGCCAAATTTTGTGGTAATGAGTTTATGGGTTCACCCTGAACGAATGTCGAAAGCGCAAATTGACCAATAATCTGCAATAGTATGAAAATGGTGCGAGATAGGATGTAAGTGAGTATTATTCACTAATTGGAAGTCGCATACGGGGCTACGGGCTTTCGATTGGTACTAACATCAGTGACCTTAGATGACCTTGGATGATCTTGAACGGCGTAACGACCGCCGACGCGCGCTATCTCTGCGGTAGCTGAGTTTCGTGTTGTAGTTAGTCCCAAATGAGCATGCAAAACCAATCGTGGTGAATTATTCATACAACAAAAAGCTCAGTTGTACGAGTAATCGTAGTAATTCACCACGATCGGTTTTGCATGCTCATTTGAGACTAACTATAACAAGAAGCTCAGCTACCGCAGAGATAGCGCGCGCGGCGGTCATGACGCCGTTCAAGGTCATTCAAGGTCACCGATTTCGGTACCAATTGAAAGTATTCATGCGACTCCCATTAGTGACTAGTATTAACTTACATCCTATCTCACTCTGTTTTCAAGTTACAGCTGTAGATTATTCGTCAAATTTTTGCTTTCTGGATGGTTTTTAACGCACTAGTTCGGGGTGAATCCCTTAATTTACAATTACGAAATTTGGCAGTAAGAAACTGTCGTACGATGCGAAAGTATTTCGATATCCTGAACCGTTTAGGCGCGGATCACCAGTGTAACAGACAGATGGACAGAATGGCCTTCAGCAATAGCGTTGTCCGCTAAAAATCATTAGCATGCAGTTTTGTAATTTCATAAATAGTCGTATGTGTAACGACAGATAATTAATTCGTTTAACGTTGACAGATTATTCTGAACTCGATGCGGAAGTATCAACCTAGGTGTCACGTGATTCGACTCAGCGGCGCTCACCAGAGGGCGCCAGGCTTTTGCTGCTGCTGGACCTACTCTTTCACGGAGACGCAGTTCATTGCCGTGACGTCATATCAGAACGATAAGGTTTGCTGGCTGTGATTTTGCTTTCTGCACATCACTTCGTAAGAGATGTATAGATTTCAGTGAAACTGGAAACAAAAACGGCTTCCATTAACGTATTTGAGGAGTTCCGCGCCATATACACATTGTGGGTGACTCTAGAAGAACCTGGAGAAGCAAAAGGAATAAGCGTCTTTGTTTTTGTCATCTGTGTAAAACGTCAATTAGGCAAATTTCCAATAAACTGCAAAGCATTGTGTGATTTTCTGTGGCAGTTGAGCTTCCTATCGACAAGTTTGTGATCACAGTCAGCAGTTATACCTCGTAGAAATAGAATTTCAAGCAAATCTTGAAAGTCGAAACAATAAAGAAATAGGACTAACATACATTCATGTGGCACATATAACATGAAACTGCGATTAAGTACGTAAACATTAAAGCAACACAGAAGATGAGATTACCTATTTGAACGGGGAACTGCGTTTACTCTTTGCACTGTTGGAACTTGGCAGACCGTGCACATGTCTGCGCTAATAATCGATACTCGTTGTTCGGTTTCAGATGACTCAGCTGAAGATCGACAACAATCCTTTTGCCAAAAGTTTTCGCTCAACAGGTGCCCGAAAACGTGAAAAGAAGTAAACGTCATATTTTTAATATTAACAAACTTGCTGTGTGCTCTTCCGTTTTCATATATTCACAATTTGTAGTTGACTGTACAATTAATTGTGTCTGCTACTTATTATTACTTACTTATTTATTATTGAGTCAAAGTTAGAAACACAATATCGACGTAGCAGTATAAATATTTGTGCATAATTGCATTACTGTTGCTGAAGCTTTATCCATGTAAATGCACTGCATGTGTAAACAGGTGTGAACAGACGAAAGAGCCGATGGCAGCAGAGTTCAGACAGCAGGGCAGGCACGGCGTGGACAGTAGCAAGAAAGTCTTTAACACGCACATCGACGGTATATAGGCTTGCTGGGTGGGCCAAAATAAGTGACAAGAGCGAAGTTTTTTTCACTTGCTTTATTGAAACGCTTTGATAAAATTTAATAGTTCAACTTTAAGTTTAAAGCGAATGATTTGCTATCAGTTTAATGTCCGTCATATCTTTAACACACAAAAGGATCGAGCACCACGTAGATACCTGTATTAGCTTATAATGTCACAATGTGACTCTATCATCTTGTACAAGCATGTACGTATACGTATTTATCCATTATAAAGGGCATTTTCTAAAAGTTAAATGTTCATGTTTACTGAAATAATCATAGCACCAAAATTGTGTCGCTATTATGCCGCTTAAGGCATTATAATATCAACACAATGGCAGAGTAACTTAAGATAAGGCGCTTTTCAATAAACGCAAGAATTGATGTTTTTCATCGTCTGAAGATTTGCTCTGCAAGTTTTCATACATAGATCTAATTGTAAACATCAGTGTGTGCGATTTATAGTCGTAGGCAAAAACTGCGTTCACATGAAGTCACTTATTTTAGTTCACTCAATATTTGTGGACAGCCGTTGTCTTCTTTAACAAGATTGATTGTTAGCGGAGGTTGCATCCTTCCTTGGTGTCCGGTCCAGTGTCTGTATAATTGCATTCCTGGACGAATAAATTGATTGATTGTGACACACAATAACGATACGATAGCGTACTTGGCAGCTTTCATAAAAAAACTGACATCGGCAGAATTTAGCAGAAAACCTGATAATAATAATTAAAATCGTAAATAAAGGAAGTGAAGGAGAAACGGAAAGAAAGCATAAACATAACAGTGACTAAAGCTATATCTAAGTAACAGTAACTGTTGTAGGCTACAATAAACTGTTTCATCACAGCGAAATAGTTTTTTATTGGTGCAAAATAGTGCATTGCGCTCGAATTTTCTGTTGCATATTCGTTCGTCTGTGTAGGACGTGATTGATACTAACAACTGGTTTCAGGTGCGAACGTCTGCGATAAGCTGCTAGCCAGCTACGTGAGTTGCAGTAGTCGAAACGCCGCGACGCGTCACGCGGCAAACGCCACTTCGGTCGTCACGCATGACGTAATGTCAAGCCATAACGCTGGTCACTGTGATGATGTCATACCAGATGTCGAACCGCTTCCGCTGCTGCTTCCACCGGCGACAGATGTCGCTGCACACGTCATGTGCGGTCTGTCGCCATCCTGGTTGGAATCGTTTGAGCGTTATCGTCGCTGTCAGTTGTATGCGGCGTACGCGTGGCGATTGTTGTTGTCCTGCACGGCGCCACGCGTCACCGCCGACAACATCGACCGACCGCCGCTGCCGAATCACGACGTTAGTGCAGCTACCGTGTCGACGGTTGATGAAGACGATATGATACGGGACAGTGACGACAGATCATCCCGTAGGTTCCACCCATATTCAGCCAATCATCGATAAACTGCTCATCATTGCTGCTGTTGAGTCTGCGTCTGCCTGTCATAAGACGCTGGTTACTACCGTTGTTTTTGGCACTGCTGGTCCGTTTTTTGGATCGGAACATATTTTAAACAGTACGGTATTAACACTGCACAACTCGTTGTTCTGAAGTTCAGACAATTTGCTTTAAAGTTCGCAAAAGTACGAAATTGTCACTCAGAATTCTTATTAAAATTATCATTGGAAGATCGCTCACTGTTATCTTCATTGGGGCGATTTCTGCGATTTTGCCCACAAAGTATGCACTTTACAGTTATAAATAATGCACTCTAACAATATTCTTGACTATTTGTCACGTTAGTCTGTTACGTTTTGCCAGTTCCACTGCATTTAATCTGCAGCTATTATTATTATTATTACAGTTATTTTACAGCTAGTATTAATTTTATCTGATGGTATCAAACAGATATCGTCGATATGAATAACACCACTTTAGTGGTTTACACTGTAGATATCTGTAAAATTATTATTATTTATTTACTTCATATTCACGGTTTTCGTCAATAAAGTTATTAAAGTTAATAAAGACACAAACAAAGTTTACGAAGTTTACACGTCACAACTATGGCGCAATTTTGACAGTTTTGAACATTTTTGGCACTTGCTTCTGTCCTTGGTTATTCTGTTTTTTTTCTGCGCCAGTTTCGAACTATTTTAATGTACAAGAATAAGTGGCATGATAGTAACTCTCTATACGCGACAGACAGACAGAAAGGCATACAAACATACAAACAAACAGCGGGCCGTCTTTGGCCAGCGGGGGGAAGGGTGAGAGGGGGGGGGGAGCTAGCACTTCCCGACTCGTGAGGTCCCGGGTGGCACTTCATCATCAGTCTCAAGCCAAAATAATCACTTCACTAAAACTATAAACCGCGTTTTAACGGCGCCAGTAAGTTCGAACTTCAATTTCTTCTTTGCAAAGAAGCGCGTATTTTCAGAAGTAACGAAACAAATGTTCAGACAAATAGAAAATTACTTCGTCACAGGTAAAAGTAACAGAAATTCTCAGTACACGCCGGTCCCCTCAGAGACGCGGAGCTCCTGACACAGTATCGCATTGCCACCACCTAAAGACGGGCCTGACGATCGGACAGGCACACAGTCAGTTCTTATATGTACGACTAATTCCCCTATGAAAAGGGCATAATAATACATTGGGGGTGTTTTACAGCAGAATAATATTACGACCATTACGTAAAAAGCCGTGCAGTATTTATTTAACTTTGGCAGCCGTTTTAAATAATGCTACGCATGTAAGTTAGCCATTTGTCTTGCTACGTTGGTTGCTTCTGTCTGGTGGACTGTCGACCTCAGTGATCATTAATTTTCAGCTCGTAATCTGTCTCGACTTGCACTGCCGCGCGAGCGACAAACACGATTATAGCCGCTAAGTCCATAGCGCCAAGTCTTTGTTAACAAGAGTGCACAGGAGCTTTAGCGATAACAGAAAGATCCGGCCAGACGACACTTCACTAATGGTTAAATGGCGAGTAACGTGTCGGCTGGAATTTGAGCGACTTAACAGCGCTCGACACGCGACGAAGCTCTATCAATATTTTATCGTCGAAGTGTCATTTCCCATTCATGGCTGCTGCAATCGCCAGTTGAGATCGTCTTATCTGGCGTTAAATAGGCCACGCAGAAAGCGGCGTGACGTCGGCGGCTTACGAGCAACTTGGAGCAACTGCATTTCGCGACAGTACATCATCATCATCCATCAGCATCACTGAACTTCAAAACTGAAACCAGCTGCTGGTCGCCGAGCTGTCTACTCCTTCATGTCAGCAGCCGAATGCAACACCATCGGTGTAACGCCCGTTCGGTTTAGTCCAGTGTAGCAATAAAGCAGTGCTAACACAATAGAGACAAGTAGCTCAGCTATAGCAGAGAGACCGCGCTACAGGGTGGGTTAGTTATGGCCAAAAGTGGAAGACTGGAACTCGGAGACAATATTTTATGGATATTATAGGTCTATCTCTAACCACTGTGACGTAATTGGCCAGCAAAGCAATCGAATTCGGTGAAAAAAACGCAAAAAAACGCCGTTCAAGGTCATTCAAGGTCATCGAGGTCGGTACCAATCGAAAGCCCGTATGCGACTTCCTATTAGTGATTAATAGTAACTGACATCCTATCTCATACCGCTCGGAGTTATCGCAGCTTACTGTTCAAATTGTGGACACTTTGCACATTCGATCCAACGGGTGGAGCGGTTGACCCTAAATTTCCGGTAGGAGGGGTCGCAGCCACCAACCATTCTTCTTCTCAGAAAACTAGGCTAAATGATCTTTCTCATGGTGTAAAAATCTGGGCAGTTCTTTATTCCGTTTTGTCACAATGCACGTGTTTGACAGACGAACGGACGGGCGGACAGACAGAATTCTCATCGCTAGACCGCGTCTGCATTTTATGCAGCGCGGTAAAAACAATAAACAAGATACAGAGACAGGCTGGATGCAACTTACACATAGCAACCTTATCTGCTAACCACAGCGAAATATCAACAAAAGTCACAGAGAGTGACTTTTTATGTTCACCCTGTAGGCTTAGTTAAATACCGTCCGTAATTTTAGGACAGTCGTTAGTTAACCGATCCACACATCGACGCAGGAGCAAGGTAGCGTGCAATTTTATGCTGGGGCGGGATACCCTTCCACATATGCATCATATTACGTGCTTTCACTTTCAGTACTATGGTATTATACTACGTAAAAACCAGTCAACTCCTGAGGTTTACAGATAGCTCTCAGATTGCGACCCTTGGCGTCAGGAGCTTCGCACTCGAACTTCGCTGAAGGAACTTTTATACAGCACTACCTTAGGCGCTTCTTTTGGTCTCACCACTGTTTCGCTCCCATATCTAAAAAAACTTTCTTTGACAATGGATCCACAATTCCACGTGTCATTTAAACTGCAAGTTCTGTAGATGAATGCGTAAAGAGAATATACTTTTTTTCTGTCCTTCACAAATGCCGAACCAGGATCAAATCAATGCACCAGTAAACTGCTGAAAGAGGCTTTTTTATAATTGAAATAATTAATTATGCGGCTGTCCATCGGTATTCGCCAGCCAGACGTAGGCGTTGGCTGACAAATGGATATGCCTGCTGCCGAATGTCGAATGCTATCTTGTTAGTCTGCCGTAGTCCACAGGGACGGCTGTAGATACGATCCGACACCGGCGTCCGGGTCCCAGCGCTCAACTCCACACGGACAGGACAACGTTCCAGATGAGACACTAGCAGCGCTGAACAGCATCTACAGGCCGCGCAACCCATCGGCCGCGACAACTGAGGCCCACACGTATTCGTCCCAAGTTGATAACAATTCAGCAACTGCTCGTCGGAGAAGTGGCACCGAGTTCGGTTCCATTACAGTTCCAGTTACTCCAATTACTCCAATATTCGAAATTAGCGCCCACAAAACGCCCGCATAATTGCTCGTGACCCGACAGTTGTTTCAAAGCCAGTTTCGTCGTCTGTATAATTTTACGTGAAATTACGACACTGGACTAAAATACGCCTATTGCCTTAGGCCTACTAGACAGCAACGTGGCTAACCATCAGCAGTGAACTACAGTCATGAAAGACATCACAGCAGTAGTTGTTTCCTGTGAGTGTGAGCCAGTCCGCGCAGCTTCAGAACGTGCGCAACGATAAGCTGCGAAAACTGTGATTGATTCATTGATTGATCGATCGCTTCCTTGACCTTCAATCAACAACGCTGCGTCACCGAAAAAATATAACGTTAAATAATCCGCTTTTCACGTTTCTGTACGTTACAGCTGCGCTGTATTATGTGCACTGCTTGCATGTCATGGACATATGGCGTTAAATTGAGACATTTATTCAAGTTACGTCAGCCTTTTCATGCTTTTGTTCAATTAGTTAGTTAAGACAGTAGCTACCGATATCAATGTCGTACGTGCAAATTGTGTGCGGCGTGCATTTGTATCGGCGGCACGTGCCATCAAATTCATTCAACGGATGCCATCAACGGCAGCTGGTCATGGCGGCGTCACGAGTCCTCGGGGGCGCGTTTAGCCTCGACCTGGGATCGAGCGAGACGACCTGATCGCAGCGATACCAAGGCCAGACCGGCCCACCAGACCCGCGCCACAGCTGACCATCGCTGCCGATATATAAACGGCTGACGTCAGACGGGTACCGGGATGGATAACCATGACTGGTCGAAAGATAATGTCAGGTCAAGTCTTAACGTGTCGACAAGTGTTCAAGTCTACATCTGTCGAGCATTCGCTTAGAGCTTGCAGACGAACGGGAGAAAAGAAGATAGTTGGTGAGTGAGATTACTTTAAGCATCTCTGCCATTAAATTCCAAGTGTGTAACTCGACACTAAACGATAACTCGAATACACAGACAGTCAACTGTTAGGCCTACTTCAGGCAACGTTAAAAGTTACAAGGTAGCCTATAGCGCAGGTAGACATTTGAAAATATAAATTTTTCATAAATATTTACAACGTAAACCATCACAGTGTTGTTACAGCTCGACGATGTCTATCGTGAGATATATTTTCGCCATTCCAAATTGCTCTGACGTCTCTTACAACTACACAGTAACCAAACTGAAAAAAATCATTAAAGTACGGTAGGCCTAGACGATAGGTGTGCGGAACAAGAATTTTTGGCAGACAAGTGTTCCGAATCCGAGCGGACATCTTAACGCTGTTGATAGTATTTCATATGACGAAGTTAGGCCTGTGTCCATATATATGTATACTCTATGCAGTCAAACTATAAAATCATATAGTTTTTTGCCTGTACGGAGCAGCTGTACAACATAGCTGTGTTCTCTGACAACGTGGAATCAGAACGGCGACGGAGCGCTTGGCTGTTCTGACCTTGTTCAGTGGTGTTGTGGTGATGTCCGCCAGCATACTGCATCACAACCTACATGAATGAGGTGAGTACATCCGAGCAACCTTCCAGCTGCCGAGTTCCAGCCGTCGTCCGTCGACTCAACAAAATTCAACACCAAACATAGACTAATTCAATACTTAGTACAGACACTAAGCGGCACCAGAATCACAAGAAACGCCACAGCAGCGCAGGTAGCGTTCTTCGCTCTGCGAAAACACGTTTGATACTTCCGCTTAAACGCAGAGCCATCTACAAGTAAACCTCGTAACTGCGGATGGGTAAATGTGGTGCTGGGTGAAACTTTTCAGTTGTAGAAGTGCATTCCTATTTGTGCTATTTATTTTATTTCTCAGAGAGAACGGATAGAATCAAAAGGAAGAGAAAGCTCAAAAGGGGTGGGAGGGATGGGAGATGGAGGGGAAGGGTGCATGGGAATAGGAGAAACGGAGATTATAAGAGAGGAAAACAAGAGCGGAGGATAGAGCATGATTTGGTGATTGTGTACACCATCCACAGAGATATATGCTCCTGATCATTGATCAGCTCTTTTCACGCAGAGAAAATGGACGGACGGTGTACGGCATTGTCACAAAAATTAATTTGCCCAAGAATCGCCCACTGCACACGGATACCCTCAACGATTACAGGTCTTTTGCACATACTTCGTCTACAATCAAAATGCCAACCAATAGGCCAGTTCAGTTTCTTGCAGACTTGTAACGCCACAGTTAGAACACAACCAAGATGACTCTGCCACCGTGTCTACAAACATGCCGACTAATTACGACTTCCACCATTCATCATTTTCCGATTGGTTATAACCCAATAGGTCCAAGCTTACACGCATACTGCTAATCGCCAAAACAAAGCAAGCAGCAGCACAGAGTTACCGCTGTACCGCTTAGCATATCGCAATAAATCCCGTTGGCAAGACAAGTAGCTCAGCTATGGCAGAGAGACCGCGCTGAAGAGTGGGTTTGTTATGACCAAAAGTGAAAGAGGGGAACTGGCAGACAATATTTACGGACACTATAGGTCTATCTTTAACCACTGAGACGTAACTGGCCAGCAAAACAATCGAATTCGATGGAAAAAAACGCAAAATAACGGCTATCACGCCGTTCAAGGTCATTCAAGGTCATCGAGGTCGGTATCAATCCAAAGCCCATATGGGACTTCCTATTAGTGGTTAATAGTAACTGACATCCTATCTAAGTAAGTAAGAACATTTCTAGTCAGCGCTTGACAGTCGAAACTTTCTGCCGGAAGTTGAAGACGTATTTGTTTGGTCGAGACGCCAGCACCTAGTGACTGTTTTTAGGCAGTGTGTAGGCCTATAAATGACCACACTACTACTACTACTACTACTACTTAACGTTCAGACACAGGGTGCCGCGGCCCAACAACCAAACATAAACGTTTTCAACGATCGTTTGAATTGTCACAAGACCAAGGTGATGTCCGGTTGCTGAAGCTGTTCAGGCAGACTGTTCCACAGCGTCGGCCCGGCGGTGGCAAAACAGCGGTCACCGAACATACCGTTTCGGAGTTATCGAAGGTTATTGTTCAAATTTTTGACACTTTGCGCTATGAGCCCCCCTTTCATCATGGGCTCATTGTAAAGCGCGTAGTGTACTTCGTATTAGTGTTAACTAAACTTTTTTTCGATAGGTGTTATGGCTGATGCGCCACGGGTGAAAATAGATCGAAAATCGGCGATTTCGCTCCAACGCGGTCAGTTTGACCCAAAATTTCAGATAGAAAGGGTCGCCCCACCTATCATTTTTGCACGGATAGATAGTCCAAAAATGCCTTACAACTCTGTCGCTGACAGTTTTCACACAGACTTTCCTCAAGGGAAGTGCGATTTTACACGGAAAACGGCCATTTTGCGTTGTTGAGCCCCCTTAGGGGGCTGAGGGGCAACGTACGATGATCATCTTAGGCTCATTGGAAAGCGCGTAGTGTACTTCCTATTAGTGTTAACTCAACTTTTTTCGCTAGGTGTTACGGCTGAGGCGCTACGAGCGAATATCGACTGAAAATCGGCGATTTCGCTCCAACGCGGTCAGTTTTACCCAAACTTTTAGATAGAAGGGAAAGGGGTCTCCCTACCAACCACTTTTTCTCAGAAAACTAAGCTGAATGATCTTTCGTATGGTATAAAAATCTGGACAGTTTTTTTCTTTCGTTTTGTCACAAATCACGCGTTTGACATACAGACAGACGGACAGACAGAATTCTCATCGCCAGATCGCGTCTGCATTCCATGCAGCACAGTAAAAGCCGATCTATTGTGCATGTTCAGCGGCGTCTGACAGTCTCGTTAGCTAGGATTGCTTAGCGGTACAAGATGCTCAGCTATCGCAGAGAGACCGCGCTGCAGGGTGCGTTATAGTTTTCGCCAAAAGTAGAAGACTGGAACTGGGAGACAATATTTTACGGACAGTATAGGTCTATCTTCA
>Ga0049105_1000165_pt1 | contig 17578 bp, 10 predicted proteins | sample WorMetvaBAHAMAS1_FD_61260 | JGI IMG/M metagenome (GOLD analysis project Ga0049105, IMG submission 61260) | Worm MetaG Olavius vacuus BAHAMAS.1 | ecosystem: Host-associated > Annelida > Digestive system > Unclassified | place: Germany: Marburg | collected 2013-04-09
CGATATAGTCGTAGAGAAAGTTCACGTTCGCTATCTCATCTGCTGATGAATTTCTTGTTTTTTATACGCTGTAGTGAAAACAAACTTTACGTTTCAGGCACGGGCAAACAATAATTTATGTTCATAGGAGGGCTTGGAGTTGGTCAGCGACGGCGACGCTTCTTTCCGAATGCGGTTTGTCGCGGCTTAGTCTTCCGCGATGTGACTGTATCTACAGTAATTTACCGCGTGGGCGGTTCTAGAGAGACCAATACAACTGTTTCAAAACTGCAGTGCAAGTAGTTACACTTTAGTGAATTAAAACTGACATACATAGTAATGTAACTTAACATATATGTACAACCCAACACAACGCTGCTGACTCAGAATAATAAACGTAACTTCGGCACTATCGCGAGTCGACTCAGCGCTTCACCGAGAAGACGTCACTACCGTTGTCGGATTCCTGGCCAGCAAGAGAGGAAGGTCCGTCGACGAATACAAAATTTCAGTGGCGACCACCATCGTACAGCTGATGCCGTCACAACCACTGGACTACTGCTGTTGCCGTCCCGACAGCTACGCCGATATCACAGATGAAACGTTCACGACACGACTGGTAGATCACCGCTCTGTTGCACCAGTTCAAAGAGTCGCTCTCCGCCGTTTCCAGAACCACGGAACGCCTTTCACATGAGATAAGACGCCGTACCAATCGGCAACATCACTCTTACACGAACGAATGTCTTTGCGACCTTCATATGCCCTTCACATGAGAAGAAGACGTGTACTCAGACCGACAACTCCAACTCGACTGATTATAGCCAGATCGCGCCGAGGACATCGACCGTCCGCCCAGGCAGCAAAGGTCACCTCTCGATAGCCCAGCACGTACGCGCGACCAGTGAAGCGTGACCAGACTGCGACAGGGTTCGGAGTATCACGAAATTTTACGGATACAATGGTACGAAAACTACAAGAAGCTCATCACGAGATGAGACAGCGAACGTAGGACGACATCGTGCACGTACTACTAAATATAAAACTGTCCAACGAAGCGGAAGTTTACACAAATTTTATCACGGTAATATCAGATTTGCAGTTGGATTTGAAAATAGTGAGTAAGTAATACTCGTATGCGATTGCCTATGCATGATGCACTCGTTCTCCGTATTCTTCGCGAATATCGCAATAAATATTAATCGCTAGAAACTAGATTCATTGGGCTACATTTCTGTCGCAGAAAGTGTCGGTGTATCTTTAACAACTTTTACGTAATGGCATGCGCCTGAAATCTACCGAATTCGCTTAAATAATGCATGGTAACAGCATTTACGTCATTATTACGCCGCTCAAGGTCATTCAAGGTCACCGATTTTGGTACCAATCGAGAGCTAATATACGACTTCCTATTACTAATTAATACTAACTCACTTCCTATTTTGCACCGTTTCCAAGTTATGGCTGACTATTCATCAAATTTTCCCTAGCCAGAGGGGAGTGCCTCACATTCACGCTCTCGCTAGGGGCCTGCCAATATCGCCATAAGTGATCGCTAAAAACTGCATTCTCTGGCCTACATCTCTACCGCAGAAAGTATCTTCAACCACTTTTCCGTAATCCGCCCAGAAAGCTACCGAATTCGGTAAAATTACGCTTAGGGCTATTACGGCGTCCAAGGTCATTCAAGGTCACCGAGTATGGTACCAATTGATAACTCATATGCCACTTCCTATTATTGATTAATAGTAACTTATGTCATATTTTGCATCGTTTCTGGGATATAGCCTTCGAAATGTCCAATATCGCTATATTTGGCTATCCCTCTTGCGTTTAAGCCCCCGTCGGAGGGGTTCCCCTAGGACGGTCTTCGTAAAATTTTTACAGAAAGGTACTAAATGGCGTAGAAACATTGCCGAAGATATCAATCGCCTGAGTAGGTCGCACGAATGTTACAGACAGACGACAGACGACAGACGGACGGACAGTAGCATATAGCGAACGTCAATGTGAGTTCACGTTCGCTGAAAAAGGATGATTTCTGTGCAAGTACTCTCCTTTTAATGTCTCAACTAATAATAATAAATAATAATAATAAGGAACTTATATAGCCCAAATTCGCAAGGTGCAGCAGATGCGCTAAATAACCACACGAATTCGTGTATCCTTCTGTTTGTCTTAGTTGTCTGTTTCTCTGTTTGTTTGCCTGAATATTGAAGAAGCTGTGGACAAATTTGCATAAAATTTTGAGTGGGTCTTGATAGTTGGGACACGTATGGACGACTTGGCTTTGGATCCGGATTAAGAATTGTTTTCTGTTTCTTTCATTCTCCTTAGGTTTCTCATATTTAGTACGTTGTTATTATTCATTTGGTGTCAGCATTATAAGCTGATGACTTTACTGAGTAGTCTAAGTTTACATGTTGAAATCTACGCAGGAAATAAAACAAAGTCATTGGCAAAGTTTGATCTTTCTAAGAGTTTTCCAGGTTTTCCTATAGGCTCTCTACAAAGGTACATTTCACAAGTCAGTGCCTAGAACTGGAGGGTGTTTGCAGTTGATACGTTATTTGATTTACTTCGCAGTAGCTAGTTGCCTATTTATTAATAAGCACTCCTAGAATATGTAATTTGATTTTGTTGTTCATCGTTTGGGTGCGTTCTTTTAGCAAGGTGTTACCTTCTGTGAAATTCGCGGAAGATAAGGCGCTCGTTTTCGTCATTCTCCGTGAAAAATGCTAAAATAGTGCAACTCTATGTCTAACCCTAATTTCCAGAGCAGATTGATCAGTTGAATCGGAGTGGTATTGTCGAACCGTACATTGTTGTCAAATAAATCTGGTTCAATAAAAGAACGCACCCAAACGATCGACAATTACGTACTGTAGGGGTGTGACGGAAGTGTCCATGCATAAATTAGGCAAGCTAATTTTATCGTTGTTTATCGGAGTATCTGTCGTACTGTTCATAACTTATTACAATATGAAGGCCCAACTAGACTAAGCACTGGTAAGCTAAGTTTAATGACATGTTGTAGGTTATATATCAGCAGCGTCTATAGCCGATGGACTTCAGGTGTCCCACTGTTACCCAGTTAACAATAAGAAATATTGTTTCTACACCAGTGGTTCAGCGTTGAATTGGTATGAAGCAAAAGGCTTTTGTCTAAGGAAAAATTCAACGTTGCCGATGATCACAGATGAGGAAGCTGACATAATGTTTCAGAGTTTCATAGTGAGCGACTCCTACAACGTGACACGGAACAGATCTGTCTGGATTGGCGCTCACGCTTATCCGCTTTACAAATCGGTTGAATGGCACTGGATCGACGGACATCCTTCAAGTCTGTAATACTCTATGTACCTTAGACCCAGTTGAACTTCGAAAATATTATAAGCACTAGATACCTAGCTTTCTGGTCCTGGATAGTTAAGGGTGACAATTTTTTTTACGATGAAACCCAATTTGTTTTATATTCTAGTTGTTTTAATAGTTGCTATTGACCACCCGCAAAGCGGGTCTTATGCGTTAAGTTTTTAGGCCGATTTTAGTGATACGTGCGATACATTGTCAATAATGAACTCTGTAATACGACAGTGGACAGTTATTTTTGTAACTAGCGTACACTAAGTAACTTGTGTAATGTAATGTAAAAGCGGTGTGGTATATAATTTCGGTAGTGTATTTCTGTCTGTTTGTTGGTCAAACGATAACTTTCGAAAGACTTGACGTAGGATGCTCATATTTGCACGTCCGGTGTATCATCAATGAATACGGGTCAAGTTCGTATATGAAGGTCCTCGGGTCAAGGTCAAGGTCACAGAAGCAAAAAAAGTCCAAAATACGTTTTCCCGCAATGTAAAACCTCGACCTGCCATAACAGTTACTCCGGTTGTATAAAACATAGAGCCATGAGGTTTGCGTGTAGCTTGAGGTTTTCGGCAATGGCGGATCGAATGGTGTGACCGCCATCTCAGTCATGTGATCGGAAAAAACCACGCGTAACGAAATACACGCATTCGTGGCTAGTCGGCCTTAGATTAGTAGGCAATCTTTTTGTGTTACGTTATTGTGTTACTGAGCAAAAAGCAACTTACAACACTAACATGTTACTGTGAGTTGTGTTTTTGCTTTCTGTCTGTCTGTTTGTTTGTCGCTCTGTTTGTGTGTTTTCCCAATTCTATAAACCATGTTTAAACTGGTGGAGTATCCCAAGTCCATGAAAAGTTGCATCTGTGAGAGTTTAAACAGGAAATGCATGCACAGTAATTTTTATTTCTTTTAGGTACAAAATGTTCCACGTTCAACGTATTTTCCCATATAAGTTGATTTGTGCTCATCTCTCAAAACACTCGTTCGTAACCGGTTGCTCGGTTCTCACGCATTGCAATAAAGATGTAGTTCCATTAGTAACTTCCCCGCAACAAATGTTACGGATTCGTTTCTCTCTCTGTTGTTGTTTCCAAATTCCAATACAACGAAACGAAACAGCAGGACTTGCTACTGGCTTGTCGCCGACAGGACAGACCATCTCAGGATGCCTAGGTGGACCACATCTTTCGTAACCTCTCCATAACATTCCCACAGTGTCGTAAACGTTGGAGACAAACCCGTAAGAATCCTACGGGGAAGTTATAGAAAAAGTCCGCGACAAGTCGTGTCGTGTCATGACGCTCTGATGGAATCATGGTTTAAAAGCTTATTTCGTTATTCATTTACTTGTCTTTGGAATCAGCTTTCTGATTCATTTCGCCAGTCTCGTTTTTACCGCGCTGCATTGAATGCAGGGCGGTCTAGTCGCAAGAAAGGTGTCCGTCCGTCTGTCCGTCTGTCAAACGCGTGGTTATTGTGACCCCTTCTACATGAAATTTTGCGTCAACCTGACCGCATATTAGCGAAATCGCCGATTTTCAGTCGATATTCGCTCGTAGCGCCTCAGCCGTAACACCTAGCGAAAAGTTCAATTAACATCAATAGGAAATCCATTACGCGCTTTACAATAAGCCTAAGATGATCATCGTACGTTGCCCCTGAGCTTACCCTAAAGGGGGTCGAAAACGTAAAAAGGCCGTTTTCCGTGTAAACGCAGTGCCCAAAATTTGAATAATATGCGGCGATAACTCCGAAACGTTACGAGATAGGATGTCAGTTACTACTAATCACAAATCGCATACGGGCTTTCGATTGATATGGACCTCGATGACCTTGAGTGACCTTGAATGGCATAATAGCCATTATTTTGCGGTTTCACCGAATTCGATCGCTTTGTTGGCCAATTACGTCACAGTGGTTGGACCATAATAATGTCCGTAAAATATTGTCTCCCAGTTCTAGTTTTCCACTTTTGGCAATAACTAACTCACCCTGCAGCGCGGTCTCTCTGGCAGTCTCTGTGATAGCTGAGCTACTTGTAACCAGTATTTTTACATTCTTCTCATTTCAAAATTCAAATAAGCCTGCTCAACATATCTCATTATCGATCACATTCACTTTTCTACTCCAGGCTCAAGAGTTACTAACCATTCCTATCAGTAAACTGCCTCTAGGCCTACTCATTTATCGGAATATCTTCGCAGTCTCTGACTATATTTGTGGAATTTTTTTGTTTATTAGTTGTTACTTTTCAATTTATTGTTTATTGACATTATTTTGATGTCGTACGGTAAAATCACCCTGCACATAATTATTACAACTTTTTGAGCGCACGTTAATTGCATCCTATCTGTGTGTGTCCTGTGTGTTTTACTACTTTAATCTGTTTGTGCAGTTTTGTGCATATCTTGGGCCCATTTGCCTTAAATAAAATAGTATGATAACATTAATGATGATGATGGTGGTGGTGATTATAATCTGCTATTGAACTGCTACAGAACTGACGCGATCAGAGACCAGTAAGAATTCGGAGAACACGTGGTGTGCCACTGTAAGTTCTACAAATGGTGGATTTACTGAACTCCGTGAAAACAACTGCAAAACGACGCAACACTACATCTGTCAATATGACTGTGAGTGACGCAACATTGCTATGTCAATATCAATAGTAGATTTGTATAGCGCATAGGATTATTTAGTATAGACATATACACATATATTACATTAGTTAATTTACCGATCGAGATAATATGAAACGAATAATAAAGAAGAAGACATAGAGTAAAAATTTGCAAATACTCTGAACGTCATAAATAATTGTTTACGTAAATTGATTTCGTGGTGTTCATTTGTTCTATTTTACTGTCCAGGTTACGACATATCCACGAGCGATGGAAGTTCACCTCTCTGGACCGTTTATCGTGAATTTCATTCACATGGCGGTGATGAAAAGAGAAATGTGCACTCTCAAGAAAAATGTCTTAACATGTGTGTCAAAAACGAAAGCTGTGTTGCAGCGGACTGGACTTATAACCCCAGTGTATTTTGCCATTTTCATATCATGGATCGCGGTGGTGATAACGACCGTAGACCGCATTGCGGAGTTACTAGATTTGAACTCAACCGACAGTGTATCAAATACAGTTCAATGGGTATTATGATATGATACTTTTTGTTAGCACAACGGAGATAACACTATTTATCACACTGCAGAAGCTCTTTGCTAGTGAATAATGTGCAAACAGCAGTTCGTTGGTATTTAGTATTTGGTGATCAGTGGCAGACCTTAGTCTTTGCTACGGCACGGTCTTTTACTTTTGAGCGCCTTTCCCTCCCAAAAGTATATCAGAGGTGGGGCGCTAGGTCCAGCACGAAACATTCACTCCGACATTTAATCCATCTTTTCTCTTAATTTAACATGGATTAAAAAGTCAAAAATTTAGCCTGACTAGCACCCTCGTTAAAAACGGAGCAAAATATTCGAAATCTAACATTGACTCGTTGATTGACGATAAGTATTCGATGTGCTTCTAAAATGTGGTACGTATTGTTTAGCCCACGTGACTTCAAGAACGAGAGCCAAAAATAACTCACAATAACCCAGCGGTATATTGTCCGATTTTGCTGTAATTCGACGCGTAGAGGGACTATAAACCCGCATAGGTAGCCTCGTGATTGCAAGCAGAACCGAAAGTACAGGTAGAAATAAACGACAGTGGTCCCATTTTAAATTTCGTTTCTTGGGCATATATCGGCCGCAAACATAGATCTTTGCACCAAATTTGATTTATGTATTGTAAAATGGTACACATATAAGGGCGTCAAACTTTCAAAATCTATTTCTGATCAAATTTAAAACGTCGTCCGTATTAAAAATAATTTCATCCCAACAACGCTGCCACAAATTGTACGAGTTTGCAAACTTTAGCACGAAGTGTATTATGGTGATTAAACCGCAACTGAAAATATTTAAGCTGCCAGTGAATCGTTGTAGTTTTCTTATATAGCAGGAATGGTCGTCTACTGCGAACTATGCGCCAACTATGAATCAAGGAGCACATACTTTTTCGTCTGTAAGATAGATAGCTGACGGTTTTATTACATTGCAGGTTGGTTGCTGCTGAAGATTGATAAATGTAAAAATGCAGTTTATAACTTACAAATGTTAACGGCGAGATGAGTTACACATCGAAAACAGCAAAAATCAAAAAAGTCATATTACCCAGCAACACATCGTCAAATGTCCATGTGATGAGTAATATCATCTTTTTTGATTTATGCTATTACGCTGTTAACACAAACTGCAGTTTTTACCGCGCTGCATGTAATGCAGACGCGGTATAGCGATGAGAATTCTGCCCGTCTGTCTGTCTGACACACGCATTAATTGTGACAAAACGGAAAAAAAGATGTGTCCAGATCTTTATACCATACGAAAGATAATTTAGCCTAGTTTACTGAGAAGAAAAATTGTTGGTGGGGGCCGACCCCTTCTACCTGAAAGTTTGAGTCAACCGGCCCCCGTTGGAGCAAAATCGATGATTTTGAACCGATAATCGCTCGTAGCGCCTCAGCCGTAACACCTAGCGAAAAAAAGTTCAATTAACGCTGATAGGAAGTCCACTGCGCGCTTTCCAATGAGCCAAAGATGATCATCGTACGTTGCCCCTAAGTCCCCCAAAGGGAGTCTCAAAAACGCAAAACGGCCGATTTCCGTAAAAATCGCACTTTGCTTGAAGAAAGTCTGCTACAAAGTTGCTTTGTGTGAAAACTGTCAGCAGCACAGTTGTAAGGCATTCATTGGCCTAACTAGTCGTGCAAAAATGATTGGTGGGAGGCGACTTTTTCTACCGAAATGTCGGATCAAAGTGACCGCATTGGAGCGAAATCGCCAATTTTCGATCTCTTTTCGCTCGTAGCGCCTCAGCCGTAACACCTAGCGAAAAAAAGTTCAATTAACGCTGATAGGAAGTCCACTGCGCGCTTTCCAATGAGCCCAAGATGAACATCGTACGTTGCCTCTAGCCCCCAAAGGGTGGCTCGAAAACGCAAAGTGTCCGAAATTTGAACAATAAGCTGCGATAACTCCAAAATGGTACGAGATAGGATGTCAGTTACTATTAATCGCTAATAGGAAGTCGCATACGGGCTTTCGATTGGTACCGACCTCGATGACCTTGAATGACCTTTGAACGCCGTAATAGCCATTATTTCGCGTTTTTTTCACCGAATTCGACAGATTTTATCACAGTGGTTGAAGATAGACCTATAATGTCTGTAAAATATTGTCTCCTAGTTCCAGTCTTTTACTTTTGGCGAAAACTATAACACACCCTGCATCGCGGTCTCTCTGCGATAGCTGAGCATTTTGTTACATTTATATTTGCTGTTTTATTATCGATTTTACGTCAATTCTCGTACCATAGCACAATGAAAAAGCACCAGTGCTTTAGTATATCGCTATAAAACTTTCCTGGCACTACGATGAAAATTAAGTGTAGTTCACTGATGAGCTTTCCCGCTGTTAAGCGAATTTGGCGGAAAAAAATTGGTTGGATCACATGACCTATAAATCGTCGGGTCGCCGATGACCCCATATTGGGAATTCTGACCCCGATTTGATTACAAGACTGTTATGGCTCTACATATCGTTCTCGAGATATAGATGGGGTTTCATAATACCAAAGTAGGTCACGTGGCCCCTTCACGACTCCTTTGACCAAATTTTCAGTACCTCTTGTTTTCAACCTGCGTGCTAAATTTGAAGGTAAAGGTGAACTTGGATTTGTATAGCGCCTCGTCGTGAACGCACCTCTAAGACGCTCACGTATGGCACGCGTTCTCAAGGGATCTCACAGTTTTATCTGCACATCCCGCGTTCATCCGCTAACGGAATGAACCATACCTGCCTTTGCCTGAAGTTGCTAGCTTCAACCGTGCCCTAAATATGGAGGGGATCCCATTATTCTAAAAGTAGGTAACGTGGACCTTTTCGACCCCTTTCACCTATTTTACATTTTTTCGTAGGAACCCCTTTTGATCTATCTGCATGCCGCACGTGAAGTTTCTAGCTTCAACCGTTCCTGACGGGATCAAAAAATTCTAAAAATAGGTAACGTGACTTTTTTGACTCATTGACCTAATTTTTATTTTTTTTAGTAGGAATCTCTTGTGGTCAATCTGCATGCCAAATTTGAAGTTTGTAGTTTCGACCGTTCCCGAGATATGGAGGGATTCCCAAAATTCTAAAAGTAAGTCACGTGCCCTTTTACCCCACTTGACTTGACCTAATTTCCATTTTTTTTCATATGAGCCCTTCGTGTTCAATCTGCATACTAAATTTGAAGATTCTAGCTGCAACCATTCCCAGGTGAGCATCGCCATTGTTAAGGCCTTTTTGAGCCGAATTTTGGTCCAAAATTTGGCTGGATCACGTGACCTGTAAATACGGGGTCGCCGGTGACCCCATATTTGGACTTAGCGACCCCGATTTGCCTATTCACTATACAACTTTTATGGCGCTACCATGAAGATTAACGGTAGTTTACTGATGAGCAACCCCATTGTTAAGCGATTTTATTAAAAAATGTTTACTTTTTGGGTCACATTTCTAAATTTTACGGCACGAAAACCAAGAACAAGGTCTAATTCTTAAATTTAATTATCTTAACCCAAGAGGTTTGAACCTTGCGTGATTCCGCGTATTTTGATCTATCATGCGTCAAGATCATTCTAAGGGTCTTTTGTAGAAAATAGGCATACATATAACGAGTGTAGTTGAAAAATGTGCATATCTCTTTGAAGACCCCAGGGATGGATCTGCATTTTGGCATAGCTGGTCTTCTGGTCGACCTGATCACCCATGACAATTTTTTGGTAATCGTCTTGGAAGTTTTGATTCTGTGAAGGTGGAATTTTGCCATTTCCCTATCTCCAGGCAGTCGCCATTAACACAGTGCTGGCGCTACCGCGCAGCCTGTGATATGCTTGTATTTTGTATATGAAAAATATATTAAGGCCTGTAGATTGTGTTTTTCTTTCTTATACACTAAGCACATTATTTTCAGTTGAAAGTGCATAGAAATGTCTGTCGGCGAGTCTGTCTATGCCTCAACCAGCTGGAGAAGCGTAAGTGCCTCTCAGATATTGTAGTCGCTGCAGGCTGCTTCTCGACCAACAGAGGGGGGTTTTAGATTGGAATAAAAAACGAAATGAAGGAATGGAGAAGGAGACTCTGGAGAAAAATGAAAATGCACAGACGGAAAATAAGGGAGGATAGTGTTCCGCTACTTTTGTATTACAAACTGGCCCCCAGTATACAGCATTGTTCTGTGTTCGTGTTTTGTTTTTGTGTTTTGTGTTTTACCTAAAACGTATGGCAGCTAAAGCAGCACATCTGCGTTTCGATGACGTTGCGTTGTCGGTATTCTGACACTTATTATTAAACCGAAATTAACGCGCCATATGTCAGTCACAAAGGAGGACGAATCGCACTTGTGCATTTGTGTACAGCTTCGGGCTGTGAAGACGCATTCCGACTGAACTCTCATTGTTACAAGGTGCACAAAAACGAGACAGTCTCTTGGTATACAGCAGTCAACCGATGTCGCTCTAACAACGGCAGTTTGGCCGTATTCGATGATAATCAGCAGTTTCGCCAATACTTTCCCAGCACTGTGCTGTCAGGCAAGGCGTGGATTGGATTAGTGAAGTCATGGTGGATGTGGCCGGATTTCAGTAAGTATCGAAACCAGACATAAACTTTAACAACGATTACATGTACATATACAGCATGCGTCTGTTATTAAGCTAAACAACTCAACGATAATAATAATAACAACAGCATTTGTGTAGCGCCATAAAGTCCGAAGATACAGAGGCACTCGTATACACTATACAAATTTCACACATAAACTATTGTGATAAGCTAGAAAATACCAAAAGCAATTAATCACTGTCACTGTTACCGTTATCAATCTACTTATTATTATTTGCGCGCAAGTATGATCGCATCCATGACAGTAACAGTAGTAGTAGTGTAGAGGCTTAACGTCCCACTCGACAAATTATAGGTCATTTCGGGGACGATTTTTACAGGTCATATGACCAAACCAACAGTGTCAAAGCACTGCAGGAAAAAAGTTGGTCTTTCAGATAAGGCCGAATCCCACCAGGACCACTCCACCATGTTACAGTAATACAACTCCAGGCAACCGCCTCTATGCATGGCGTAAGAATCCCAATGTGACAAACCCAATCTGCCGAACCTGTAAGAACTGCTCATATGAGTGCTGCTGACTGTGAACATTGTGTCACACAACCCAGTACCAGAGCAGTTCTGATAATATTCCCTCTTAACCTCCAGACAATCACCATAACTTGGATGTTGTCTAGCGGCGGGAGGGTGACAGTGACAGTCGATCTTAATATTAGACTTTCAGAAGTATCTTCGTATATTTGAATTTTGGATGGTAAATATTGCCCTTAACTTAGAAACAGCTGGTGAGATTTCTGATGCAATTTTATCGGGTAAGTGTAATGTAAACTGGTTGCTTCTATGAGTGAAAAACAATGGACATATTTGATCTTGATCTTGCATTTGAAAACTAAAATTGATGGCAGAACAGAGGGTTTGTGCTCAGTGTGCTTATTCAGGACACAGTATATCGTCGCCCGACAGTTATCTTACTCTATCTCCCTTGCAGACGATTTCGAGAAAACTGGGTTTGAAGTTTGTGCTAAGTCGGACCTCACGTTTTGCTTGCAAGCGTTTTCCGATTCCAGTAGTTTAATAAATAAAAATGCAACGAACCTTAAGGTGAAGTTTCTGTACTGTTGTGTCATCAACAGCAGAGATTTGGACACTTTTGTAAAGTATTTGTGACATAGAACTTTATAGCATGGAGATGCACCAGGTTTTTGTGCGTTAGATCAGCACTTAAAGGCTTATACTTCTTTGTGACTTACAGCAATATAGCACGCAGGAACAAGCTACACTGATTGATCTATCATTGCAAAATTATCAATATTCCGTTAAGTATTGATAGGCCAGAACTCTACTGTCATATGCCATGCCAAAAGTCAAAGATGTACACTGTAGCGTTTTCTTTTTAAGATGCTCAGCTATGCCTATAGCAAATATTTTAGATGTCACTGCATGCCTACTCTCAAATAAACATTTAACAACCAACCCGTTTTTACAATACAAATACTAATACAAATGATGATGATCTGTCGAATTTTTACTACACTCAGCTGCACACACCTTCAACTATGTTGCTCTATCTCCAAGTTTTCCGCCTTGCAATTGCAGGTAGAGCATTACAGGCTTTTACAGCATTGCCAAATGTAATATATAACTCGTGCTATTGTGCTCCATTTCATTTGACAAACACTTGCCATTTGTCAGTGGAGTTAGAGCAAAACAGGATCCAGAAAGTCGTGCAAAAAAGATGAAAGTCACGATTATCTTCAGATAGAGGCAACAGCAGTTTGTCGTATGTTAATGTAGAGATAGAGCATTAAATTCTGCACCAAATGGTATCAAAAGCTCAATAATAATAAAAAGTGGAGACAGAGCAAGATAATCGTCAGTCGACGATATTTTGATGTGCTAATGTTTTCCACTAAAACCACTCTGCTTTGTACACGCATAGCTTTAAAGCACTTCAACTAATACCATGACGGGACTGTGTGCAGACAATAACGCCGTGTTGTACAATAAGTTCGATGTTGCACCTACATTTTCACAACGAGATCACCATCCACCACATCCAACCTCAGACTTCAACTGTGTTATTGATACTGCCAGCCAGTGGAGAGCAGCAAGCTGTGCCGAAGAGCATCTGACTGTATGCCAGTCTGATCATTATATAGTGCCAGGTGAGCGTTTCAATTTAAAGAATATCGTGTAGCACTGTTAAATCTTTCATACGTATTTCACAAAGCTTAGGCTTACATTATTTTATCTCGTTATCCGGAACGAGAATATGCGTAATACTGTAAGCTTAACGTATTTTATTTCGCTGCATATTTTTCACATTATCGCTGTCTCTGGTCTGATTCAAATCACACATCACACGCTGGCACAGTAGTGCCAGAGTGTTTTAAGGAAGACAACGCAAGTCAATGGAAAACTCGGAAATTCGACCCCGCCTCCTCAAAACCCCTCGGCCGATCTTCACCTAAATTTGCATGGGTGATTATGTCGTGGACCCCTACCCCTATACAAAATTTCATCACGATACGATTACCCTCTTTCGCCCCCCTCCCAAATATGCGAAAATGCATATCAAGTGACTCGGCTATAGTTTTTTTGTTCTTCTGTCAGCCTACAGTCAATACCCCTGCACCGATTTTACACTCAATACATCAAATGACGTATCGAAAACACAATTTTATATTTCAACCCAACTTTCTCCCAAAAATGGAAATGTTGGGCCAATTATCGACGGCACTTTAAAAATTCGGCTCAAATAGACCTGAACAATGGGGATTAGTTCCTGTAAGTTACCCTTAATCGTCATCGTAACCCCATGAAAGTTGTACAGTGGATAGACAAATCGGGGTCAGATAACTCAAATATGAGGTCACCGGCGACCCTCTATTTACAGATCACGTGACCCAGCCAAATTTTGGATCGAAAGTCGGCTAAAAAAGGCCTTAAAAGGACGATTCTCACCTGTAAACTACCCTTAATCGTCATCGTAGCTCAACGAAAGTTGTATAAGCTTAGTGAATAGACAAATCTGGGTTGAGGAAGCCAAATATGGGGTCACGCCGATTCCATACTTACAGATCGTGAAGGAGTCAACGTGACCTACTTTTCGAATTATGAGACCCCATCCGTTTCTCGGTGACGGTTTGAGCTAGAAACGTCAAATTTGGCACGCAGATAACGAAATAACGAATGTAAATTTAGGTCAAAGGGGTCGGGACGGGGTCACGTGGCCTACTTTTGGAGTTGTGGGACCCCTCCATATGTCGGGAACAGTTAGAACTAGAAACTTCAAATTTGGCACGCAGACTGACCACTAGCGAAAAAATGCAAAATTAGGTCAAAGGGGTCGTGAAGTGTTACATGACCTACTTTTGGTATTTTGAGATCCCTATCCCGCGCATGGAAGAAGCTCGGAACTTCAAATTTGGCATGCAGATTGACCACCATGGGCACTAACAAAAAAAATGCAAAATTAGGTCAAACGGGGTAGGGTAGGGGTCATGGGACCTACTTTTGAAATTTTTGTGACCCTCTCTATTCTATATCTCGTGAACGGTTGGAGCTAGAAACTTCACATTTTGGTATGCAGATTGAACACCAAGGGCACTTGCGAAAAAATTAAAAATTATGTCAAAGGGGTCGGGTAGGGGTCACGTGACGAAATTTTTAAATTTTGGGACCCACTCCATATCTCGGGAACAGTTAGAGCTAGAAACTTTAAATTTGGCATGTAGATTTACCATTAGGGGCACTAGCGAAAAAAATTATCTTAAAGCGGGTCGGGAAGGGGTCACTTGACCTACTTTTGGAATTTTGACCAATCCATATCTCGAGGATGGTTGAGGCTAGGAACTTCAAATTTGGCATGCAGATAGACCACCTGTTGTGCTAACGAAAAAAACCCAAAATTAGGTGGTCAAAGGGGGTCGAGAAGGTGTCATCTGACCTCATTTTGAAATTTTGTGGATCCCCTACATATCTCGAGAACCGTTGAAGCTAGAACATTGAAATAAATTGCGCCGAAGCAAAATGAAAATAACAGTGACGATCTATGGGTCAAATGGAAACCTGAGGTATAATTTTAAATTGGCGGATGTCCGTTTTCTCGTTTTGTACTTTTCACAGGCTTAACTTCTTTCCGAGCAGAGCTGAGCTCTATTTCCACAACAGTGATAATTTTTTTTCTGGAAATCCGAAATAGCATAAGCTGGTTCACTGAGACTCATTATTAATGTACATACACGATGGTTCATCACTACCGGATCCATAGCTTTCAACGGCATATCTTCTACACTGTTAGCTGTATTTACACAACAGTTTCCAGGCGAAAGCTATTGCGTAAAATGCTACCAGAATTGTCTTTGACTTTTATTGCCTTTACCGTGTAATATACGCATCGATGTGGGAGTGATGACATCACGGTGATTCACGACTACCGGATCCCCTGTGTCATTGTCGTCGTATAATGTTCGTCGTCAAGGTCTAGGCCTATAAAATTTTGTATCACACCTTCAAGTTGACTAACCAAAATTAACTCGATCAAAATCAACTTAATCACAGAAATGAATAACAGTTGCAATGAGAATATACAACAAACGCTGGGAGAGGCTCCACGAAGCCAAGTAGTTGTGTAGGCAACTGCAAACGTATAGCCTTAAACTATACATGTGTAGTGTCAGGTAAGCGTTTCTTTTTAAGTACATTGTGTAGCACTGTTCTTATATGCATATTTTTTAAAGCTTAGGCTTAAACAGTGTCATCCGCAACCAGAATAGGCGCACTTAAAGCTTGACGAATTTTATTTACTGCGTACTTTTCACACTTATTTATCTCTGACTATCTGTCTTTCGATGCCTTGTGAAAGATCGTAGATCATTTACAGCTACATAGTCACTTGATTCAAGTAACACATATAGAGACTATGTAATAGGGTTTTTTGTTGACTGCCATATTGCAGATGATGAAGATGTGGTGAAAACAACGGCTAATATGAGTATGTAAATCATGTGCTTATGTATAACAGTTTAGAACACAGTATGTTGTCTTAAGACCCATTGTATGCAAATCAACGTCACTATGGTCCATTTTGTGGTCTGTGGTATATAATTTACAGCGGACGGTTAATCAAGTGACCGGTGAAATGATTGGCCAGCGCGTTTTCAGACATCTTTCATAGCTTCTGTAGGCGGTGACAGGTTACAAAACCCATTTTACTATAAGTACGTGATTCATGACATGAATAATTAACACGTCTGTGGTGATTGCCATGTTGTAGATGATAATGGTAAAAACAACAGATCATATTTGCGTGTTTATGCCTACAATACGCAATACAGAACACAGTTATCGTAATAATGTTACATGCAAATTAACGTAAGTAAGTAAGTAAGTAAGTAAGTAAAACGTCGATTTATATAGCGCATTGTCGTGTACAAGTACACCTCGAATGCGCTGGGCACACTAGACTGGCTGAAAAGCAGTGTTTTCAGTGACTGCCTAAAACAACTGTCTTCAATGTCGTTTCTCAGTTCGTCTGGAAGCGAATTCCAGACGATTGGTCCGGCGACAGAAAATGCGCGACGGCCGAGTGTACTGCGTTGATGACGTGGCAGGTCCAGCTGGCGACGACGTGCTGAGCGCGTCGCTGGCGACCGGCGATGTCGGAGACAGCGACACAGCAGTTCGCCAGGTACTTCGGCGCTTTGTTATGTAGACACCGGTGGACTGTAACTTCTGGCTTGTACCGAACCCGGTCTGCCACATCGAGCCAGTGCAAGTCAGCATGCAGAATCTGCGACAGTCCACGGTCGTACTTGCGCGTGCCGCTGACGAGACGTGCCACAGCATTTAGTACACGTTGCAGTCTGTCTGTCACAGACCTCGGTGTGCCAGCGAGTATCATGTTGCAGTAGTCCACCCGGGCAGTAACGAGGGCGTGAACAAGCGTCTTGAGGGACTCGTTGTCGTAGTGTATTTTGTGCCCTATGGCACACAACTGACATGCTAGTTTCCATTTATGTAACTTTTAACTGCCTTGTAGTCAATACCAATATATGAATTTATTCACCCAGGCTGATAACACATAGGCCTACAAAAATCATGTACTAAAGAGAGATAGCAGTCGACGGCGAACAATCGATCGGTATTTTCCCGACAGAACACCTTCCTGTGACCTAGATCTTTGAACTACACCGTGTCCGGAAAAAAAGGTGCCACTTTATTTTTGCCTGTAACTCTGCGAAATGCTAACCGATTTTCAAAATTATTATACCATCACACTCTGCAGTAAATTTGCAGTAAAAGAGTCAATAAATATCCTATCATAATTCATACGCGTCGCTACACTACCTTGTAAAACTTTTGTGCTCAAAAATCGTAAATTACATTGTCCGGAAAAAGGTGCCACTCGTTTTGTTCGTATATTTCAGATAATTTTGCATCTAATTTCGTAATTTTTGGCATGCTCCATCGCAATGGACCAAGCACGCAGGTGGGTAATTAAATATT
>Ga0049105_1000166_pt1 | contig 17565 bp, 12 predicted proteins | sample WorMetvaBAHAMAS1_FD_61260 | JGI IMG/M metagenome (GOLD analysis project Ga0049105, IMG submission 61260) | Worm MetaG Olavius vacuus BAHAMAS.1 | ecosystem: Host-associated > Annelida > Digestive system > Unclassified | place: Germany: Marburg | collected 2013-04-09
TTCAGAGGTCAGGTTCCGGCGCGGGCCGAGTACCAGTATCTGGATCGCGTGAAGTGGCTCGACATGTACGGGGTTGATCTTCATCATGTAGAGGTGTGTTCTTCTTTCATGACATTCCCGTGTATTTGTTACCAGCCAGTTCTTTGTTTACTGATGATTATCATGATGGTAATATCTAGAACTAGTTAATACTGATTAAGTTTTCTGTATTTTTATTTAGCTTGTTTGCAGTTTATATACAGAAATACTGAATTAAACATATAGCTCTGTAGATCTGCTCCTTAGTCAGGGTTCCCACTGACCTGGAAACCTGGAAAAACGTAGAAAACTTCTGCAATTTTGTTAACCCGAAAAAGTCCTGGAAGACTCCTGGAATTTTGTTACACCTGGAATTTTTGTCATGATAAGTTGATTTACGCTGGTTTTGACACTGTAGTGGCTGTATTGCGTAAAAGTTACTTTGTGTCATAAAGTAATGCATGGTGAAGTTTGACATCGATGAATATCATGAAGTATTTTATTTCCGAAATTTTACATAACCTTTCTGTACTATTTAAACCCTTTCATCTACATCTACAACATGACTTGCGGACCGAATGTGTGATATTCGGTCGCGAACTGTGACCGAAAGCACCTAGAAAATTCTAAAATTGGACTGGAAAACTCCTGGAAGTTTTTCATCCCAGAGAGTGGGAACCCTGTTAGTGTTTATCTTATATATATGTTACGTATTATCGAAAATTTAAGATCTGCTGCTGTTTGTCATAAATTTTCACATGTAATTAATATTATTTTAGGGAGAAAATGGAGAAGAGTATTTTCTAGGAGTTTCTCCGACTGGACTTGTTGTCTACAAGAACAAGAACAAAGTCAACAACTTTTTCTGGTTGGTTCTCAGCGTTGCATTGTGTTGTTGCAGTCTGTTTGTGTGCTTTATATTTGTGGCATATGAAACTGCACAAACTGAAGAATATCCGGTGTGCTCTGTTTTTGTCGAACTGGGCAACTTTTTGGTCACCCCAGGTTAGACCAGTCTCCGATATCCTTTTTAGGGGAGGGGTTACCACCATGAGATTATTACAAGCTAGATACTCTACATACTGCTCAACCAACAGCACAAAAACTTAAGTACAGTTTTACAGATATTTATAAAATGTGAAAATAATGGACCCTTACTGTGGTAATGCATCTTCTACTGTGCATGTTTGTGCTGCTTTCAGGTGGCAAATATGTTTCTTGCAACTTTTTCTTATCAGTTCCAATGCTCTTCTGTTTGACTTTGTACACTGTGAACAGTATGCCAGAGTATTTGACAGACAGTTGCTTGTTTTGGTTTTTGCGACAACTTGAATTTTGTTTTTTTAAATGATGTTCAGTTTGTACATTTGATGGAGTCGGGCCGAGTGGGTGCCACGACTGCAAAAAGGTTTCCTCGGACTGGTTTACTGGAGCACGTGTGGCCTTCGAGATATCACGACGATGGTCGTACAAATATACAGTTATATTTACAAAATTATTTACAGAAACGCCGTCATGCACACAATGTCCATTCACATTCATGTCCGATCACAGAAGACCTGTCCTCTAACTTGTGGGCCGTCCTCGTGCCCTAGTCTTTTACTGGCCCAGCAGCATGACTGCTCAGATGATGTCTGTATTGTCAACAATTTGCTACATAACCAGCGACTCGTCGACGTTCGTGAAATAGTCCATACTAGTCATGTAGGCCCTCGGCAAAATAAAAAAAAAATAAAAATAAAACAATGTAGCTATTGTTCAGCAACTGGGAGTCCTTGACATAGCTGAAACTTGACATAGAGTGTAAAATGTTTTATGTTGATGAAACTGATCTGTCATTGCAGGCCTCGTCTCATGAAGCTCTCTTGCCGATCAAAGCAGCTGATTGTTAAAGTTCGCGATAGAAATGTAAGTTGCACATATTGATAATCTGTTCTTGTGCGATTTGGTTCGTGATATGTTGTATAATGTACTAGTATATCTAGTTGTAATAGTAGTAGTAGTGGAAGTAACATTTATATACATCACATTACAAAACAAGGGAGTCTCAGAAATGCTGCACTCTCTGCAAACAAATGTGTCTTCAGTTGCTTTCTGAACTACCCTGTAGATAATTCAGAGTGACAATGTTCTATAGTTATGGTCATGCTGCTTAATAGCTTTTGTTACTGAGTTGTGATGGAGAATTAGAATTGTACCACCATTTGTGTAAGAATTTAGTTCATTTCTACGTGTGTAGAATGACGAGAACGTGTACGTGTTTGAGTGTTCATCGAAGCAGGCGTGCAAGCATCTGTGGAAGTGCTGCATGGAACACCATTCTTTCTTTAGGTTTGTGCAGATGACTTGTAATAGTTATCTGCTGGTAATTATTGGTGAAATAAATAAATAAATAATCGTTCATTTATTTGTAGAGGAAGGAGGTAGTTGATGAAGGGTGCATTTCATAGTACGAAGAAGACATAAAGATATATCGGTTAGTAGTAAATGGAGAAGGTCAACGAAGGTTAGTTTCGACTGAGAGTGGTGACAGTGAATGCTTGACTTTTTCACGAATGTAATAATGTCTCGCCTGCATTGTCCTCGAACAAGCTTGCTAGTGTGCTTATTGTGCCATAGGTTAACTGCTGCCAGTCAAAGTTACCAGGCATCGAGCCGACTCTTCAGCTTCGGCTGCAAGCCGCGACACAGGTCGGGAATAATTACTAGTTCCAGTTCTCTTTACAGCGAGAGTTTGATAGTAAGTAAGAGTGTTTCTGAGGCACAGAGAAGCAGACAGTCCCGATGCAGTCAGTAGTGTATTGGTATCGTTGTTTATGATTCTGTTGGTTACATTATTAATAATTATAATCTTCGTTTAAGACAAACCGCTCAACCTTATATACAGTATACAACATACAACAGTCTGCCACGCAGGCAGCAGTGACATGACACACAGACTGACACGCAGGACAGCAGCAATAATCAGGTTTAGCCCACAAGGTATAGGCTGCCAGAAACAGACGGCGCCAAAGGTTTGTGCCAATAACTCTGTGAGGAAGTCTTTGACAGTGTTGTTAATAGTGTGGTATTGGTATTGCTACCAACAATATCAGCAATACTGTTCAAGTATTAATGCAAGTATCAGCAATAGTTTTTGTATGCAGTATCAAAATAGGTATCGGTGGTACTTTTTCACGTATTTGTTGGCACTATTCGATACCAATACTTTTGTTGTCAGGTGCACTAGGTAATTCTGTCAGCAACAACACTACTGTGACTGAAAGAGTAAAACTAGGACTGTAGTCTTTCATCTAAACTGAATATCGCTAAAGTAGTTACTAATTAACATCATGTCATAGTAAACTATAGTGATTTTGCTATTTCTTGGCAACAGTCTTTCTCTTGACTTTGTTAACAGGCAGCTGAGGAAAAACATGAACGTTGCTGAATGTAATAAATAATTAAAAGTATTGTCACAAAAGTATTGGTATTGGTATTGGCAAGTAGCTAGTTGCCTAATTTCCTAGAATGTATAACTTTATTTTGTTTTTTTTTGATAGTTTGGGTGTGTTCTTTCAGCACTCCTAGAATATATAACTTTATTTGTTTTTTGATCATGTGGGTGCGTTCTTTTAGCAAGATGTTACCTTCCGTGAAATTCGTGGAAGACAAGGTGCTCGTTTTCATTATTCTTCGTGAAAAATGCTAAAATAGTGCAACTCTGAGTCTAACCCTAATTTCCAGAGCAGATTGATCAGGCAAATTGAAGTGGTATTGTCAAATGGTACATTGTTGTCAAATAAATCTGGTTCAATAAAAGAACGCACCCAAATGAGCACCGAAATGGGCAGTGACCAATTAGCTGTCACGTCACTGTCTTGCTATGACCTGACAGCTGATTGGTCACTGCCCATTTGGGTGCTTGTTGCGTCAGGCAAGGGGTGTGCTGGAACTGTCCATGCATAAATTAGACAACCAGATAATACTTTTTGCTAAAGTATTGTTATCGGTATGGGAAATAGTTTTTACGAGTATTGTTAAAAACCCTGGTCTTTGATATACGAATGTTATCTGTTTCAAGTTTTCGATCAAGTACATCAGGCTCCAGTGACCAGCACGAGATGGTTGAACGTCGGCCCAGCCAGCGCCAGCAACGGAGAATGTCAGGCAGTGAGAGCTGTCCGGAAGGTAACTGTCATTTTAATAGACCTAATTTATGCAGACAGTATTTTTGGCATGTCTACTTAATTATATATTCTGTGTTACATGGATTAGACATGAATTAGACATAAACAGTGTTTCTGGGTAAACTCTTTTTCTACATGGCTTTTGTCTAGTTGCACAGATGAGTATGCATAAATGTACAACATTTACACTTTCAAGATAATGATATTGCATCTGCAGATTGGACTAGACATTATTAGATATTCTACATGCATATAGCACAGAATATCAAATTCAGTGGGTGTGCTACAATCATACGAAAACTGCCGACTGTGCAAGCTCTGCATAAAGTAATAAAAAATTAATGAATTCGTCATTGGTTATTCGAATCAAACTGCTGTGAGAGTGTTTGTTGTTTGTGAGAGAAATTGCTAAACCAGCTCAGTTAGTTGACCAGGATCTGGCTGATAATTCTGTTGTGTGTATACTGTGATGAATGCAGAATTGTTAGGAGTCAGATGTTTGATCTGAATATGTTCTGGTTGGGAGTTTGCACATTGTCCTCACTGCAGCTGTACTTGGCCTGGAAATCAGCGTCTCTGATGTGGCACATTGCGTTATTCAATTCTCCGCAATTTAGTTCAGTGGATTGTAATTACTGATGCCAGTGAATGCACTCGGTTCTGTTAGACTGTCGTAAACAAGTACTTTAGTGTCAACTGAGACTTAGATCTTCTCTGAGGTGATAACACGAGTATAGGCTTTCAGGTGATCAATAAATAAATAAACTCTGATGGTGGGTACAGACGATAGAAGCCTATAGGCAGACTCACAGCTCAGGTTGGTTGACATGATCTGAGAGTTAGCAGCCACCTGATGCTGTTCACATACATTAGATGAACCCGATGAGCTCTCGCAATGACTTTGTCACATTAGATAGATAGAGCAAGGTTTAACGTCCCACCAAACACATTATAGGTCATGTCGGGTACGGGTTTTCATGGGTCAAATGACCCAACCAACAGTGTCAAAGCACTGAAGGAAGACAATGACAGTACCATAAACGTTGTCTCGTGTATTATCACTATGCACAGATTTTTAGTTTCTTTTTTGGTCACCGTCTCCCAAAGATCTGTCTCTGGGATTGCCGAAGACACACTGTTTACAACTTGAGTTGTTGCAGCACCATGTTTATGTGAGAATGTGCTATTGTGCTGTGTGCTGCTATTAACGTTTCAACTTGTTTTCACTGTTTTGGTTGTTCTGTAGGCTTCACATCTGTCAGACATCCGTCTTCTTGTGTTAACATTCAACGTCCAGTTGTGTAAGTTCTGTTTGCTGGCGTTAACGTTGTCGGAGAACTCTGAATTTTGAGAATAGTGATCTTCTGCACTGCTGAATTGCCACAGATCAGCGTGATGTATTCACAACAGTGGCGGCGCTACACCAGGGTGCTCCAGGTCAAATGACCTGGCTGGAAGATCCACTGCCCTGGCTCAAGCTGTGGCTCTGCCCTGCCTAGCCCTGCGTATTGCTTTGTTTCGGTAATAGTGTGAACAGAAAAGAAAAATGTTACCATATCTGACCGCTTTATTTGTTTTATTTTGATGGTGAAACGGCATTGTTTTGAGGGTGACAACTGAAAAAAAGGTTGTCAACTTTTTTTTGAGGAAAAAAATGCATCCGGGTGACCTGGCTGGAGGATTTTCTGACCTTGAAATGACCTGGCTCCTTTACTGCGCTGGCACCGCCACTGATTCCGAGTGTTCACATTGCCCTCTGTACCTTGCTAGATGTGATATTTATTTATGTGCGTGTCTGTTGTATGCCTGTAGGCAGCACCGAAGAGATGGCTACACTTCTGGACCGGAAGATTACCAGAATAGAAGGAGTGAACCGTGGAGAAGTCGTCATCACAGCGCGTATGATTACAGCTGATTATTGATGTCAAGCCATGATGTTTGCGATTAATTGCGATTATAATTATGATCTGAATTTCGTAGAGAAATTTTACCAGTGAACGTCGTGGTTTTACCGTGTCAGTTTCATTACCGATGCTGTGTTTGTGAGTAGTAGTGATAAATTAGTAAAAATGCCAAGAAAAAAATTAACATTTTTATTATATCTGGTTATAACTTGCTGTGTGTTGGCATTGTCTTTTTTTAGCCATATTGTTGTGTGTTATCTGTGCCATTCTTCAGTTACTGCATGATTGTTTTCATGTGGCATTAGTTTGCACAAGACGTAATGTAATCTACAAATAATTGTGACAGTCCATTGAGGTGGTGGCCAAATGTCAGTCTTTTCCATCGACTTGTATTGTCAATTTTTACAACATTTTTGTGCTTCTGTTTGACATTGCGTGATGTTATATGCTTTTGTTGTAGCAAGTAGTATGTTATACGTGGTCAGCGCAAGCAGTTTTCAAATACTAGATGCATATATATGAAAAGGTTGCTTATGTGCCAGTTTTTCTATTAAATATCAGTAAACTTAGTTATTCAAGTGTGTGCCATTGCCGAGATATCTTGTGTGTTTATATGTACAGATTTAGTTCATATACTGTTGAAGTATTTTGTAATGTTAATCTTACATAACGATGCAAGACTCACTGTAAGTCTGCTACTTGTGCTAGACTGCTTACTGGGAAGGAGTCTCCTACGGCCATTCACAGTGAGCTGTTTCCCAGGCGCCTGTATGCTGGAAGTGAAAGTGAAAGTACTCTTTGTTCTCGGTAATACCTTGTCAACGTTGTCTTCACTGTCTGGTTTTGGACAACATGACCATTTGAATCAGGCCAAATCATGGTTGATGTATATCTGTGTAATCAGTAGTTACTTTGGCACTTTGTTTGTGTAGAATGTGTGTGAAATTCCCGGCAACTAATAATGAAAGGGTACAGCAGTTGACCTCGGTTACATTTCACATGTTATATTGAAATGTCATTTATAGCTGAGAGGCCAGTAACATCAGCTGTACATTCAGTTTACATGAACAGATTTCCGTATTTGGACAGTATATGCTGGAGCTTACACTGATAATCATGCAGTGTATATAAACTTGCAGTGTTGTAGATACCATTCCTGTTTGTACTGTAGTAATAATTAGTAATGATAATATCAAATGTTAATGATTAGTGGCATTGACTCTGGCAGTGGTCTTAATGGAATGTCAGCAGCATGTGCACATATTTGGTGTGTGTTAACAGACGTCACCGACTGTACTCGTATTTGAACGATTATGAGTCTGAGAACCCGTCGGACCTGTATAGACGACGACATCACAGGTATGATGTGTATATTAATGGGGAGTTAAATATTTGCAGTGTTAATTGCCTAAATGTTGGAGAATAACTGCACCCACCATAGTTACTGTTGTGCCTGAGAAGTGACACCTGTCGTTTCGGACACGTCAGTCGTTCATCTTCATGTCAGCATGTGCACATATTTGACACATTTTCAGAAGTTTTCTGTGGTGTTCTGTAATATTTGTTTGCTTATCACCATTGTTTTCGTTCAGAAATTTTGTTAGTGTTTATCGCTATTTGCATTTGTGATTTTAACTTCAAACGTTTAGTGCCAGTTCCGTGAATGTCACTCGAACGAAGTAACACAACGCTAAATTATCACAGTTATTTTTATTCACATGCAAAATAGTTCCCACGAGTTCGATCGTATTTATTTGGATTATTGCTGATTGAAATGCTTAAAATGCTGTCATTGTGTATTTCTCCATGCATTTTACGCTTTTTTGTTCCATTTATGCAGCAGGCACGTTGAAGCATATTAAGTTCAGTGTAATTGTCAAAAACTTTTTCGAATGATAATTATACCTGAACTTTAAAAAGATTGTTGGAAGTTGATATTTATTTGCGTATAGTAGCATATTATATTCTGTATATTTCTGTAAACCACCACTGTGTAGTCTTCTATTTGTGTGTTAATGCTAGTCGCTGTGTTTGTTTGCTCAGAGGCCAAGCGACGGCAGATTTTACAGAGAGCGAGTCCGAAGCAGGATTTGCATTACGTCGTCGTCGTCGACGTAACAGATCAACAGAAACGTTAACATATGCAGACGACGGTTGCTGGGATGGGTCACAGTCGACACTGGCTCGGTGTCCGCGACATGCCGCCCGGTACTTCATGTTTCTTGCAGTGTCGTGGAGACGTGTCCAGATACAAGACTAGCTGTAGATTGCATTTACAGCTGCATCATTTGGCCGATGATTGCACTAGTAAAAATGGCTGAAAGAAATGGCAGAGAGCAAACTCATGAGTTAGTGAATGAATGTAGTCAACGTATCATTTGACGTGCAGTTTGGAGATGAGAAAAATGAATCCAAGTAAAATACTAACTTTTTAGTGAAAGGAAGGGCACTGATCTGTAATGATGCTTCGACAGGTTTCTCATAGGTCTTACTGTGGAAATTTCATCACTGAATTTTTTTGCCTTCAGTGTTTTGACACTGTTGGTTGTGCGTCAGGAAGAGCATCCTGGTGTAAGAAAATACTGATTCAGAAATCCCTGAAGGTTTCATGTAGCAAACCTAGTTAAATGTGGAGAATAATCATTAAAACTTGGTCTGTGTAATAGTAGAAAACAGTTATGATACTTAAAATTTACATATTCAGAATTAAAATCTTCATTCACGATTAATTTCTCTGTTTGGAATTTAAAGCAGCTGTCTGTGAGTTATGACACAAGATTGGAGTATTATAAAACTTGTATTAAATCGACGAGAGCAGTATGCAGACCAAGTACATGAAGTTCACTTTGACACAATTAAATGTCAAACTGTTAACTAATGTGCTCTCTCTAGCATTATTGCAATGACATTGGGCTATTGGTGAAAGGTAAAGGTAAAGGTAAGACCCATACTCGTAGGTCTTGTGTTGGGGTGACCATGTACTCCCCAGTCACCATGCATGTGACAACATGCATAGTCAAGAACCTGGTGGTGGGCTGCCACCACCTCCCACCAGGCCCACAGCAACACACATGCAGTCATAAAGCCAGTGGTAGGCTGCCATTACTTTCTGCCAGGCCTGCAGTTACCTTCCTAGCCGTCTGATGTCACTGCCTTTAGGCCCGTACCACAGGCAGAGGCACATAGGTGTGAGAAACTTCGTACACATCGTACCCAGCTGAGACTCAAATCCACAACCTCTCGATCGCAAGTCCGATGCTCACCGACAGTGCCACGATGCTGGGGCTATTAGTACTCGCTCATATTTTGGTATTGGTCTTGAACCTTGCTTCTGCTGTGTAAGAAAATACCAAATCCTGTAGCTAACTTAGGTAAAGATGTGAAAAATGGCAAATGAACTATTGTCTGTGTGTGTAGTGGCACCTAATACGAAGCTGATGCTGATGCTTGTCTTTGTATGAATGTCTTGACAGGTCTGCATGTTCATTGGCTTCTGGTTTGGACATCAACTTGCAGCGTCGCCATCGAAGGTCAGACTAAATTCAGCTTTTAGTGTTTAGATGTCACTGCTTAGCACAGTAATCAACAGACGTCTGTTTTTAAAGTTTTGAACAACAGATGCATTCCAGTGTTGGGCTCCTATCAAGACTGTTTCTGACTTCTTTCATTACTCTGTACGTTAGGATCGTCAACTGCATGTGTCCCAGTGTTGGGCTTGTAAAGACGGATTTGTCTTACTTTGCCATCTTCATATCATCTCCTGGCGGGACCACATTGTGAATGTGAAAGTGTGGAATTGGACTGGTCTTCAGTGATTCATTGCATCAAAGAATATGTCCATGCTGGTCATACATCAGCAAAGGTTTTAGTTGATACATTTGTCTACACTACAGTGTATGTTGCTGTTTAATTTTTGGTTTGTTTTTGTCCTTTGTTTGCCTGGAAAGATAGCATAACAACACATTGTATTTGTTGCATATGTTAGTCGTTCTGCCAGCAGACTACCGCCCAGTGAACTGGCACAGCATTTCAGGTTTGCAGTTGTAATATTTGCTGTTTTAAACTCTTTTTTTATTCTGTATACTATAATGTGTATGTACTAGTTACTAGGTCCTGAGAGCTGCAGAATAGGCCGATCTGTTTCTTGGCTGGATGGCATAAAAAGCATCTAAACCCACTGTCATCGGCATCATCTTTACACTTCCCAACAGTCTCAGTCTTTCTGTGATCATGTCATTGAATTGCTCCATTCCGAGCAGTTTTTTTAGCTTTGCTCTTGTCTTCTTTTTCGTCAGTGTAAACCCATGTTGCATCAGATCATACTCATTACAGTTCTATCTAGCTGTTCGACTTTCATCGACCAGGTCTTGCAGACATGTATCATAGTCTGACCTCATGTGTATACTTTGCTTTTAATATTTTTGTTATCTAATGTAAAAAATCAGACTGCAGTTGTTTACTGTGCACTGAGTAGTAATAGAACTGTGGTTAATGTTTGCTAACTGTAAGAAGGTTTTTCCAGCGGCATAAATTTGCTAAGAGAATATTTTCTTTGTAAAACAGGTACGTCGACCCAGCTGAAGTGGGACTAACGGATGAGCAGCTGCATGAAATTCCATACACCCATGTTGAGTAAGTAACACGTTGAATCACCAACTTGCACGTTCTGAAGAAGTTGATGTAGTAAAAGGAGAAAATCTTCATTTATTGATCGTGTTCTTCGTTGTCTCTAGTTATTACTCGATGGTGGCACTACACCAGGGTGCACCAGGTCAAATGACCTGGCTGGAAGATCCACCGCCCTGGCTCCCGTCCTGGCTCCGCCCTGCCTATTGCTTTGCTTTGCTAGTGTGAACAGAAAATAAAAATTTTACCATATCTGGCCGCTGACTGCTTTATTTGTTTTATTTTGACCGTGAAACAATCTCAGCGGCATTAGCAGCCTTTGTGTTTTGAGGGCGACGACTAAAAAATAAATAAAAATAAGGTCGTCAACTTTTTTGAGGAAAAAAATTCATCCGGGTGACCTGGCTCGAGGATGTTCTGACCTTAAAATGACATTGCTCCTGAGCTGCACTGGCGCCACCACAGTTGTTACTTTAATTAATCAGTTGAGTAAATCTAACTAAATGTATCTTTTTGTTGAAATCACATGGACAGATAGTGCTGCATAATGTTGATGGATGATTAGACTCAGTTTTATGTTTTGTATTTCTATTTTTGTATTTAGATTTTTTTCTTAACTTGAGCCAGTTTCTTTGTCTCAAGGTTAGTTTTTGCATTGTGTATTTCCTTGTGTTTATTGTGAGTTTGGTTGTCAGTACCAGTGAAATTGATTGACTCGTCTGCAGAATGACCTGTGATGATATATTGCATCTGTCGTGCAGGACGGAAGCAGTAAATTTGCGTACAAAATACTCTCCACGTACGAGGCGTCGCATGTATCAGCGACGACAAAGAAGTTGTGGGTCAGTCTTTCACACCAGATGTTTTAAGTCTCAAAAGTTTCCCTTTATTTATTCCAACTAGTATCAAGTGGAGCTTTATGTTTCCTTCTGTTGGAATATTATGTTGTTATATTTGTCAAATGTGCATTGCATTTTTTGGAGCTTGGCATCTGTGAAGTAGCCCATTCGCTGTTAATTGTGTCTCAGTTATGTTGTCACTGTAATGTTTTGGCAGAGAACTGCTCGGTAGACAACGGTTGTCATGGTTACCGGAAGGAGAAGCCCCACCTCCATACCGTGGAGTTATAGATGTAGACCGCCGTGTACCTCAGCCACTGCGTATACAGCAGAGCTTTCCTGACCTACCCACCTTCGGCTATCGGTCTGTTGCTGTTGCAGTGCAGTTGTTGATTCTCTGTGTTAAATTTTGTAATTATAATTTTTTTATAGTGACATACCAGTCAGAGTTGGTGGAAAAAGAATTACTTTAGTTGATAGCACCTTGATAAAATAGTAGGGTTTGGCGCATATTCTGAGGCACGAGGGCCTTCTGTTGACAGTTTGGGAAGGATGTGTAGCTGGCAGAAATTTTTCGGAATAAAAAGATTCCATGCGTTGTATTATCTGATTAAGGCATGCCTAGTTATAGGTAACATGGAATAAGTAAGCCTTAAAGATGCTGTCTAAAAATTTTTGAATCTTTGAAATAAAGTGCATAATTGAATACCTGTATAGGTGATTCATAAAAAATATTATGAAAAATACATATTCAGTCTAAATTGATATTTTCATATATAAAGATTTTACGATCGAAACTGCCACCTTATCAGAATCTGCTATTCAGCCATGATGCACAGAGCCTTCGAATCCTATATCTTTTTCAGAATCAGACATTATCTTGATGCACAATTTTTACAACTTTATAGTTTATACCATAGACAACAGAATATGTACAAATCAGTCTGATTACAATATAACTTGGCATAATCAACTTGTGATGACGTCAGGGCTGACTGTAGTAGTCAGCAAAAGTGCAGTAATTTTTTCCTGTTTTTATGTCAAGCTCACACCTAAAATATACAATACTATTACTTTTTAATATTTTACTTTACAATGACAAAAAGAAAAATACATATTCGGTCTAAATTGATGTGGTCAGAGGTGAGAGTAGTTTGGTAGCATTGGTTTGCTTGTAATGTATGTATAGTGAGCTACCAGTCGACTGCTTGAAGTCGCCGATGTCTGTTCATGTGACTGAAACACACGTTGCGCCAATTGTTAAGACGAAGGTTTCATTGCTTCATCATTTACTTAGCATTCTAGTGGTGCTTTGTACATGTCATGCATCACATCACTGTGACGCAAAAAAACTGCATCATTTTACTTTTGCAATAACTACTTTCATATTTTCTCATATATTGTAATAATTATTGGCACATATATTCTTAACTGTTTTAGTGCTGATGTCGATAAAAGTCGACATAAGGAGCCGGGTGCTGAAGTTGACTAAAGTCGACCTTCAGGGGTCGAGTGCTGTTACCTAGGTATATGTTGATAAAAGTCGACACTCATTCGTAGCATTATGCAGCAAAGCCTGTATATATATACATATTCAGCACTGGGAACAAAATAAAAAAAATCAAGAGTTAAATAAATTTGGAACAACGTGACACCAGAATTGTAATTATAATTACTATAATTGAAGTCTGGCGTCTGGTGACAAAGTGTGTCGATGGTTGTGCATGCACGGTGTGCCGGTGCACTGCAGTGTTGAAATATAAGCTGGTTTCCCATCTTCAGTTTTATAAAATATTTGAAATATGCATATGATATTTATTGAAGTATATTGAAGCATATGTGAGCCATAAATTATCAGAATAGAGGAAGTTTTGACAAAGCTGTTGCAAAAATAAAATGGAGTTTTTCTGCCTCGCAATAATCGATGTGGGTCGTGTGTCATAATTAAGTAAGTAAGTGTTTTTTAAGGCGCCACATATCAGAAGTCACAGAGCGTTGTGTTCATGCTTCCCAAAAAAGGTGTCCCTTCAGCTGTTGCCTGAACAGTCCGTAGGTGATGTCTGGATTGCGCAGTTGGACTGGAAAAGAGTTCCACTGGCGAGGTCCAGTGGCTGCAAAAGTTTTGTCGCTGTAACTGCCGAGTGACAGCAGAGAGCGCCGAGTGCTGTCAGACACATGGACTTGAAATGTCGTTGTAGTCGTACATGCAGTTATTGTGATGTACATCTGTGTATATGAACGTCTTAGGAAATGAATGATGTAATAGCCATGAGTGGTATTTATTTTCGATCAGTGGATAATAAGATAATACTTGTAGCATTACTGTATGTAAACTTATGCAGTCAAATTGGCACATATTTTGGAATTCTTTGCATACTGTTGGCTTAGCATAGTTGCCTTTTCTGAAACTACCATCAGTCTTAATTTTTTAGCACATTGTGAATGATCGTTTTATGCCGTAAAATATCATTTCGTTAACATTCTGCATTTATCCTACAATGTCCTAAATTTTTGCATTTTAAAAATTTCTTGTATGCGTACATGCCCACCACTTTCTGTAGCACAGTGTGACTACACAGGAGAGTTTGACATTTTCTTAGGCATTTTGTGATGTGGCCATTCAGTCTCGATATATTGATCTTTTGTGTCAGTCTCTTGATGTATTGATTTGTTGTTAGTCTGACACAAAAGATATGATTCAGTGATGCTGTCTAAGATTTTCTTCCGCATTTACGTAAAATTTAATAGCAGTTGCCTTTACTGTCATTCTTTTTCCTGATAGAGTGAGTTATGTGATAAAGACTGCAGTTACAAGAACAGAAAATTTGTCGAGGCGAGAAGTGCAAGATGCTGGACATAACATTGCTGCTGTCGTAACTGAAGAGCCGTCGTCATCTCGTCATGATGCACAACAGGTTACACTTTATAGTGTTTTCTTACTAATGCGATCGCAACTGAAATTTAACAATTTAAAGATTTTTTCTGAAAAATTTTTAATGATTAATCGCACGATTGATCATTGATTTGCCCACCCCTGCCAAATTTGGGTTCTATGGATGCCACATAGCCCAACAACTTTTCCGGTATTAAGCTGTGGCTTGACAACCATGCACGTACTGAAATCCACTGTCTGCTGAGTGTAACTGTGATTGCGTCAGTGAGACGAGCGACGAGCCATTATGTCGCTGTGTAGATTGACGTATCAGCTGATGATGTTCAGTCCACAACTCAGTCCAGTGATCAGCAGCCACGGCCACAGGTAAGAATGTTGTGCCACAGTTTTTGTTACGGCTAGGCTATTAACTCCTTGACTGCCAGGCATCTAGTGATCTGTGTGCTACATGTAAATATTTACCACATGAAAGTTTCAGTCATGTGGCACGTGCTGTCTGAAATTCACTTTTTACAACAATACTTGTACATCATCATCATCATCACCAGCCTCTTGAGATTATTTCCTCTTTTCCTGTATGTCGGTTCATAGACTTCATTCTCACCACTCTTATCTTCAATTGCTACTTCACTTTTTCATTCCAGGCTAAACTTACCACTACAGACTTCTTTCCCACCCACCCACCAGACTGATTTCTTGGACTTCACGGCTGTTTTTGGACATACCTTGCTCATCTGTTTTTGTGGAGATTGCGCTGTGCCAGTGGAATGCTTTGCCGTCTGTGTTACGACAGATGACGACCAGCTACGGACAGTTTAGGTGACATCTGAAAGCACATTTGTTTAGAGCCTAGGAATCATGGCGCATTGTGACATTCAGTTTTTTGCACCATACAAATACTCTTACTTACTTACTTACTTAATCACTGTAGTTTACAACAGTCAGAAATAGTCCATGTAATGGAGTCATTTGGCATTTCTATACAGTTGGTCATTTTCCTTTTGTCACTTCTAGCCTTTCAACAAGTTTCTGTGCTTTTGTCTGTGAGCAAGACATTGCGATTGGGCTGCATTATTTGTAGTTTTCGTCGTTTGGCAAAGATGCCGTGCCAGAGCATGCGCGGGAAGACTCCGGTCTAGAAATGGACAGTCCAGAGTCCAGGTTTGTTTGACTTATCAGTCAGTTGTAGGTTGGTTAGTTACCTTGCATGCCAGCTATCCTGTGTGAACAAAATGTGAGAAGTCTGCATTGAAATTAGTTTGTAATATATCAAAAAGGTTAAAAGTAGGGTGTCAGTAGTTAACTTTACAAAAATTGACAGTTGATTGCGGTTAAAAACCAAGCATTATGATTCGACCAGTAAAAACGGTTCTTGTCTGTCAGTTAACGGCATTCGCTGCTTGTTGGTACATTGCAGCTGAAGATTGCATCACGTTATGATGTTTTTAGTGACGGGTCTTTAATTTGAAATTTATTGATTAAACTTTTTTAATCGTTAACCTTTTCACCAGTTCGTTTGCCCACCCCTAATTTGAATTGGTAACACAAATGAGTGATCGATATTTGTAATGAATTTAGTTCACTTAGTTCATTCTGTCATGAGGGTCGTAAAGTGAGTTTGTTGTTGTAGTTGTTGTTGTGGTTGTTGTTGTATGTTGTTGTTGTTATGCAACAGCAGTCACACATCGGCATCAGCAATGCCTGTGAGCATGTCACCTGTACAAGAACGTCGACACACTTCAGCTGCATTTGTGACGTGCTCAAATTTACGACCGTTGCAGCCACCAATGACTCTGTCACCGTGTGCAGAACAGGTCTCTGCTGCATTCACTTCATCTCTGCTTCTCTCTTTAAATTAACACATTTTAGTATTGTAGTATTGTAATGTGGCATTATCAGCAAATTTCATATGGATAAATTTACATAAATTCTGTGTGTGAAGTACCTCTGATTTTGCCATTCAACCAACGGCCACGTCATTGCTTTTATTCTTCATGTTTGCTTGTCTGTCAGTTATATTTTCAATGCAGTTACATTCAGATGCTTATGTGCCATAAAGAAACTGCTTACTCATTCAGTCACTAGGGTAAGGTAGTATTCGTTAATGTATGATATTAGCATGAATAAAAACTCCTCAAAATACTAATCATATTTGTTAATAAACAGTGACGGCAAAACGTCAGCAACAGTTGTCTTTTGTGAATGTTTGCTTGATGATGTTTTACTGATGATTAACCTTTGGTGTTATGCAGTACTCGATTTTGCTATGAGAATCAAATTTATTGCATGTTTTGTTTTCTCTAACCATGACAAGTATTATGGTGAGTTTATACCGATGATAGAGCATTTTGTCTATGTTTAGTGACACCAGTGTGGGATTTTTTGTTCTAGTTCTTTGTTTAATGGTCATCTTAAATTATTTTGAACAGTTGAATTGCGTTGAACTGTTGCATGTGTAAATCATTAAAGTTGTTTGGTTACTTTGCAGTATGCACTTTGTTTTTGTTGCGTGTTTAAAGCAATATTGTCTTTTGGGTTCATTGGGTTAATAGTTTTTTTGGCGATACAACTGTAAATGGTTACAGTGGCTTATTATATTATGTTGTAAGTGTTCCAGCTATTAACCTTACGAACGTTTTGGAGCCAGGCTCCAGGCCAGGCCAGGCTTATGAGATGGTGTGGTGGCACGAGACACAATTCAGTGGTCGCCAGTTTGAATCTTGGACAGCCTTAGGCGAGTTGTGCACAGTGTTGTGCCTGTCGCCAAGTAGTGCATGTATAATTTGCTGCAAGAGTAAAAACGAGTGAAGTAGTGACATAGGGTAGCCAGTGCGTGCCGTGGGTGCAGGTGCACCTCCAGGGCAAGAACTAAAAAATTTTTCGGGCTTAATTTAGAGGCGGTAAGTTGTAAGTGCACGCCCCTACCTGTGTGAGAGCGAAAATTGAAATTTTTTATTGGGTGGCAGAGAGTGTGAGTGGCTAATTGAGGAGGGTAGGCTGTATGTACTGAGGACAATGACTAAAAAACGTCATCAGTTTTTCAGGTAAAAAATATAGTGCACCTTTACAGCGAAAATCCTGGCTATGCCTATGGGTAGTGATGATGATGATGATGA
>Ga0049105_1000167_pt1 | contig 17533 bp, 13 predicted proteins | sample WorMetvaBAHAMAS1_FD_61260 | JGI IMG/M metagenome (GOLD analysis project Ga0049105, IMG submission 61260) | Worm MetaG Olavius vacuus BAHAMAS.1 | ecosystem: Host-associated > Annelida > Digestive system > Unclassified | place: Germany: Marburg | collected 2013-04-09
AATGTTAATTGAACTTTTTTCGCTAGGTGTTACGGCTGAGTCGCTACGAGCGAAAAGAGATCGAAAATCGGCGATTTCGCTCCAACGCGGTCACTTTGATCCAAAATTTCAGGTACAAGGTGTCGCCCCCCACCAATTATTTTTACACGGTTAGTTAGGCCAATGAATGCCTTACCACTTTGCCGCTGACAGTTTTCACACAAAGAAACTTTGTAGCAGACTTTCTTCAAGCGAAGTGTGATTTTTTACGGAAATCGGCCGTCTTGCGTTTTTGAGACCCCCTTTGGGGAACTTAGGGACAACGTACGATGATCATCTTAGGCTCATTGGAAAGCGTGTTGCGGACTTCCTATTAGCGTTAATTTAACTTTTTTCGCTAGGTGTTACGGCTGAGAAGCTACGAGCGATTATCAGTTGAAAATCGTCAATTTCGCTCCAACGGGGGTCGGTTGACCCAAAATTTCAGGTAGAAGGGGTCGCCCCCACCAACCATTCTTCTTCTCAGAAAACTAGACTAAATGATCTTTCGTACGATATAAAAATATGGGCCGATCTTTCTACCATTTTCTCACAAAGCACGCGTGTGACATACAGACGGACAGACTCTCATCGCTAGTCAGATTCTCATCGCTATACGGAGTCTGCATTACATGCAGCGCGGTAAAAACCAATAGCAGGCTTCTGAATGCAAGCCGCAAGACAGCCGCCAGTAGCTGGCGAAATTCATAAAGGTCAAAATGCGGTAAAAAAAATTGAAACTTGTTCATTTTTTAAAGTTGTTAGTTTTTCTATTGTATCCGTCAAATTGCGCTTAGGACTACGTATGTTTCAGTTGCAAAAAAAATCCGGACACCGGACAGCGCTGGTCCAGTCAGCTATATTTGGAATTCGGAATGGGGCATATTTCGATGTTTAACCTTGTCAACTAGCTCCGTCTGTCAGCCAGGTACCAGCCTAACTCCTAGTTTTAGCAGTCACACTCTTCTGTAGACCGTTAACCTGTATATTACTCAATTTGTCCATCATTGCGGGCATTCACAGAACATGTTAATCAAGAGAAGTGACGTTCACAGATTCTGGCAGCAGCTTCTGTTTCTTCTTGCCTGTAATTGAACATGCCACACATTGTCGTGCTGTTTCATCACTTATTTCCTGGTTGGTCGACGTTGCGAATCATGGACGCTTTACAGCATGCGCCGCACTTCATAGTCGATTGGGCTCTTCGTATTTCATGGCCACATCAACTGTGTGTCGAAATGTAAGCTAGGTATCTTGAAACAAAATACCTTTATATCGTTATCCGTTCGCATGCTGCTGAAATGTAAAAACTCCAGCTGTGGAACAGCTGACTAGTGATACTGACTGAGCTAATCGGATATTGCCATACTGGATCGAAACCCAGACTTAGTGTTATCGATTATTTAAAATTTTTATCTCATGAAACACTTGGCGAATTTTGCGAACGACGTTTCTGTGGAATAACGTGATTAGAACAGTCATGAAGTAAATCGGAAATCGTATGCGCACTCGGGGCGACAACTTTGACCATGCGCTGTTGTTGCGTTGGTAGCCTATACTTAGCCAGTCACAGAATTTGATGAAAATGCGTGAGAGATAACGTGATTGGAAGGATATGTAAGGATATGTCGTAGTTACGGCAATTCACATTTTGGTGTCACATAGTTACTCTGTCGTTACACTGTGTGTGGCCTGTCGGTTAAAAACATCACACATGCGCAGGAAGTTGGGAACGACAGCGTGTTAATGATGCCGGCGTCTCTGATCTCAGAAAATGAGTTGTGAATCGGAGAACGTTGGCGCAACGTATCTCGATTGCTGATCAATCTTATCATTTGCAGTCTTCTTAGATCTTATAGCCTACAGTATTACTGTGCGTTTCGGCAGCCACAGTCACAGTGCATGCCGTGGACATCAGTGCTTCACGACGGCAGTCTTCAGGCATTTGTCTTATCTCTCATAAAGAATGCATGACATTGCATCCCTTAAGCGACGTCGCGCAAACTCTGATCGCATCACATCGTGATAACTGAAAATTCCACGTTAAAGCCTACTTAAATGTGTACCGACTACTTAATCCAGCCGTAGGCGGTAAGTGCCCGAAGGCAAGAAGATTAGCCCATAGGACCTTTCCGAAATGATAATAATAATTATTATTATTATTATTAAGGGCGTTTGTAGAGTGCAGGATTACCCAAGGGCCACAAGTGTGCTATGCCGGCAGCTGAAGTGTCTGCTGTCTACGCACAGTCAAAACAAAAACAGTGTGTTCTGAAATTAATCCAACTATCAGAAAGTTCGACCAGACAGTAGGCTGTGGCGGATTGCAATTTGGTGCCACATTCTCCAGTCTCAAAACTCCCAGTCACCGCGGTTTCAACAGCTGCATGACGTACCTGTGCTGGTAGCCATGACGTACCTGTGCTGGTAGCCACGACAGGTTTCACCAGCTGCATGACATACCTGTGCTGGTAGCCATGACGTACCTGTGCTGGTAGCCACGACAGGTTTCACCAGCTGCATGACATACCTGTGCTGGTAGCCATGACGTACCTGTGCTGGTAGCCATGACAGGTTTCAACAGCTGAATGACGTACCTGTGCTGGTAGCCACGACAGGTTTCAACAGCTGAATGACGTACCTGTGCTGGTAGCCACGACAGGTTTCAACAGCTGAATGACGTACCTGTGCTGGTAGCCACGACAGGTTTCAACAGCTGCATGACGTACCTGTGCTGGTAGCCACGACAGGTTTCAACAGCTGCATGACGTACCTGTGCTGGTAGCCATGACGTACCTGTGCTGGTAGCCATGACGTACCTGTGCTGGTAGCCATGACAGGTTTCAACAGCTGAATGACGTACCTGTGCTGGTAGCCATGACAGGGCGAAGATGACGACAACAACGATGACGAGTCTCGTCACGCGACGTTTTGACGACGAATGGCGACTTCTGACTGTCGTTTCACCATTTCCAGCGGTGCGTGTAGACTTCTTGTTGGCCGCCGCCGCAGTACTTTGTGTCGTGCCGGCCGATGTCGATGCCGAGGTCGACGGTGCCTTGCGATTTCTGAGTCGATGGAGCATCATGCCATACAAGACGCAGACCAGACTCAGCGGGATCGCGTAACCGAACGCGAAGAACGACCCGTAGAACACGCAGCTGTACACGTAGTAGCATGCTGGTTTATTGTACTCCGACCACGACAGTTTCTAACTAAAATTTCTAATCCAAATTCTGACAGCGCACACTTTTACTTCATCATGTTTAAGAGTTAGTAAGTAAAGCGCTGAAGTCGGGTAACAAATCACGGCGCGTACAATCTCGTTCACTGTTCTTGTGACACAAATGGCTCATGAGAAAAACAGTAAGAATAAGTAAGTAAAATTTAACCCGGTTTCCTGAAGTACGCAATGATGATCACAGGCTGCGTTAGCGCCCGCGCTGTGTTAATGGCGACAGGCCGGCGATAGTAAAATGACGAACGAAATTCGACCCTTCACAGAATCAAAACCCCTAAGCCGATTGCCCAAAATAGTCGCGGCTAAATACGGTCCGCGAGACGACCTGCTGTGCCAAATTAGGTACAGATTCATCCAAGGAGGTTTTCTGGGGAAATAGGCACATTTTTCAATTACCACTCTTTCACACATATACTTTGTTCTTCAAACAGCCTATATGTCAAACCCCTGCAGGATAGATGTTAACGCGCGATGGCTAGAAAGACGTGAAATCACCAAAGGGGAAGCATTTGGGGTCAAGCCCAAATTCCACTACACGGGCCCGACCCGACCGGAAGAGACCAATCGGAGAGTTGTCACATGATGTGGCCCGACCCATAAACCCGACCTCTTCCAACAAAATGGCGAACGTAACAATGTCAGGAGGAGAAAATATTATTGTTACGGAGTGCACTACAGCAATTGCACCTAGTTTAGGTGCAGCAAGTTTGTTAGCAATTAGTATAAAACGAAGACACTCCACCTGGGTGGGCGAAGAAGTACCCGTGGCAGAGAACAGTGTGGAGAATGTAACACTTTGTTACCGGAACTTGCAGCTACTGAAGTGATAAAATGCGCAGGAATGTTAGTCCTGGACCTTGGCCTTGACGTGTCCTCAGGGACAGCATAAAAGTCCTTGGCCTTGGATTTTGAAACTTGTCCTTGTTAACATTCCTAAAGATGCGTACAATATTTGCGAATGGACATAGAAACATTTGAGGAATTGTTGTCAATGGTTGCGCCTTTAATTCAGCAGAAATCAACGAGATTTAGGTAGTAAACTAAAGCTACTTTATAATCTTTTAATAGAAAGGTTATTTAAATCATAGTAGTGAAGTTTGAAGAATTAAATGTTAAGTTCAAAGAAGTTCAAGATTTAATAAAGTTCAAAGACGTTTAAAATCCACGTTTAGTTTATATTTTATTGAAGTCACGTCATTGGCGTCATTGTTAAATGATTGCAATACGGAGTACGGACAGCATCAACAAAAAAAGGTTGACCGAACTTTGTCGGTCCTTGTCTATTACACATTAAATTTCATCAGGTTAAGCGCTGAATTACAACGATATTCGTAACATTCGTACAGCAACATCATACTAAAAGGTATACATTAAATTATTTGCTATTTTGCACTTTAGGAACTTTATTTAATATACAATAAAATTAACATTTAGTTCCTACGTCCGAAAATGTCTAACCAAACCAAACCAACAATGTCTAAATTTGGCCCAAAAAGTGGACCTCGAAAACTCGCTTAACAATGGCGATGCTCATCAGTAAACTACCCTTAATAGTCATCATAGCACCACAAAAGTTGTGTAGTGGATAAACAGTCAGGGTCTGGGATTTCAAATATGTGGTCATCTGTGACTCCCCACCCCCTATTTACAGGTTACGTGACACGTAGCGTGTGAAATCAGTTTTGGCCTGTTTCGGTGCATAACACGACTTGTATTTGCCGTAGGTCAACACAAGTTTCAGTTGCAAAGTCAATAGACAGAAGTCATGAATTTCGAATATTTCGGTAGCACTGTTTCTCTACAAATAGGTCACGTGATACGGCGCCAGCGCAGTGGCGCAACTTGCATCGTCAATCACAGTGACATTAAGGACATGATAACTCGGGTAAGGATAATCGTAGGACGCTATAATTTGGTACAGGGTTTGGTCGCGTGACGGCTGATACAGGGCAAACGTTCAAGATCAAAGGGGTAAAGGTCAAGGTCACAGCGTGACGTAATGTGTTAGCAGTAAAATGTTATAGCCAGGAATGGATAAGTTGATCAAGTTCAAACTTAGTGGAAATTATTCCACTGCGTATAATCGCCGAAATATTGCTCTCTTTCGGGAAATCGGGGTTGCTAAATTTAATTTAATGTAATTTTAGGTTAATTTTGCACGGAAGGCAATGTTCGGGAGTGTATTCAGGGCAGGAACTGTTTCGAGGAAGGTTAACGGGGGAATGTCGGGGCGGAATGTCCGGGGTGGGAATTGTCCGTGGTAGATGTTGGGATCCCCGTGCAGGATTACAAGTCTCTACGTGTAGCGGTTGTGATTTGAGCCATCATGGTTAACACACAGACACATACACGCGTGCGTGTGTTTTGACCGGTAATATGAGGTGAGCTAATCATAATAATGTGTCCATTTCTATATCTCAATATAATGTATCTTCAAAATGCTCTTAGCAATATCAAACCGCAACATTATAATTTTTCTGTATAGATAAATTACTGTTAAAACTGTGCGTACGATGAAGTTAGTCTTGTACTTGATATATGTGTTTGTCATATATTCATTCATTTAATCCACTCGTCTTTATTTATCACTATTTCTTGTGCCGCAACAGCGACGTAAGTCAGTGGACGGTGAATACGCAAGGATGACAAGCAGAAACTCGAACTAATCAATAATGATGAGATGTGACAGCTACGGTATGGCGCACCCATAGTGAGTTTCATGAGTTTCATCTGGCAGAAGACGCATGTTGATGCACGCGATGCGCTTCTCGCCTCCGTATTCATGCTGCAGCAGGCCGTAGTCAGGCAGCGTCGGCGAGTTGAACAGACAGATGACGATCGTCGCCGTGACAACGGCAATCATCGCGTTACGCTGAGTGCGCAGCGTCAGCGACCGAATTGGATGCACCACGGCCAGTAACGAACCACTTGACGCACCTGTACCTCACCTGGATTAGTGACGTCACGGGCACCACGGCCAGATAGCGATCCAGAGACATCAGCACCAGCGTGTAGACGCTGATGTAAGCTGTCACGTGTATGGTAAATTGATAGATCTACGAAATAACATCAATCATAGGTCGGCAACTCGGCATGCTAGCGCTGTCGAACATTAACTATACAAAACCGGCCACGTTGCCAACACTGCTTGTCGTCTAACGTTAAAGTGTAAATTATTCAGTGTTTGTTTTTACTGAACAAAATAAGTTTTGGTAAATAAAAATGTAAATATAATAAATATAATTACTCTGGCTTGTTGAAATAAAACTAGGCAGACAGAAATCTTATTACGTGACTCACGAGAACACTAGTTGGCTGACATTATTGGCGTCTCTCGATCTAAATTTGTGTCACGTCATTAGTCGTCTGTAGTCCTGATATTTTTAGACTGTCTGTAGGGAATCTAAAAATATCAGGTAACAGCAGGCAATGTCTTAGTCATCCACTTATATATATATCGCAGCAGCTAGTTTCAGCAAAGCGCACACGCCGCTTCTGGGGCGGAAGCGCAATCAGTTTGTAATAAGTGACGGAGCATTAATGCAGCTAGTTTGATACGCAAGACGATTCCGTGTTATTGTGCTCGAGAACTGCAGGCGACAATTGCGTCAGCGGGAAACGTGGGCGATCGTCTAATGACTCAACGAGATGTACGACGACGACGACATCAGTAGCTTCTCTGGTCAGTCACCGCCGCCAGTCATGCTAGTGCATGGAAAACCCACTAATGCAAGACCGCCGGCAGTGATCAGCGAACCTACTAATATGCAGGTGAACAGTATTACGACTGACAGCGTACCTGCACAGTGGCAACGTAATGCCATGGTTTTCTCTGATGTTTGTGAAAGCGACGAAAAACGAGTCAAGCTTAATGACGACTCCCGTGTCAAGCTAGCGTGTTGTTCACTTCGCTAGCATCTTGAAATACTCCTTCACTTCCATCCCATTTCACACACCCTACTTTCATCATCTTCATTATTACCACTGTTATCATCGATCACTCATTCACTCCTCCACTTCAGGTTATACACGCACCTCTAGACTGTTTACTCTACCCACCAGACTCATTTAACAGACTCTCCGACTGTTTGGGGATTTTTAGTTTTTAGTTCGCTGTCCGCCTGTCTGTCTGTCTGTCTGTCTGTCACACTGATGAGTCACGTAACACGGTTCAAGATATCGAAATACTTTTCACGTCATACGATAGGTAGCCTATATGTTTCTACTTTCTTTTTGCCAAATTTCGCAGTCGTGAGTTTAGGGTTTCGAGTGTGTTAAAGAGAGGTACGCCCCTGTTGAAAGTGTAAATTTGACCAATAATCTGCAATAAATTGGAAACGGTGCCAGATAGGATGTAAATTAGTATTACTCACTAATAGAAAGTCTTATAATGGCCTTTAATTGGTACCAAAATCGGTGACCTTGAATGACCTTGAACCGCGTAATGGCCATTATTTTTCATTATTACACTGAATGTGTTAGGTTTGAAAGCCGGCTACGTCAAATTGATTAAAGCTACCCATACTATACACGATAAAAATGGCAATATATGACTCATCGCGATATTCACAGAGATGACGGAGAACGAATGCATTAAATAGATGCACCCCTGTCAAAACCGATAATTTGACCAATATTGCGCAATAACTTGAAAACGGTGCGAGATACAATATATAGGGTGACGCGCATCATCGTGGACGATTTTCAATGCAATAATAAATGCATCCCTTTCGTCACAAAATTATAAATTTGCTATCGTCGTATAAGCGATATTATTCAAATTCTCTGTACAAAATTTCAGCGCTGTTACTTATTATGTAACAGTTGATTTAGTGATGTCGTTTAAAAATTACAGCTATATTGCGGCGCTTTATATTCTGTGCGTCACATTGTGTACGTTATCGTAGATGGTAAAGTAATCAAAATGGAACGATTAAACGAATCCCAGGTTAGAGCAGTGAAATTGTTTGAGAAGAACTATAGTTACGTGTGATAGGAATAAACTAGTCACCGTTTAAATTCTACCACGTAAACACATCAAGTAGCTCAGCTATCGCAGAGAGACCGCGCTGCAGAGTGGGTTAGTTATGGCCAAACGTGGAAGACTGGAACTGGAAGACAATATTTTACGGACATTATAGGTCTATCTTCAACTACTGTGACGTAATTGGTCAGCAAACCAATCGAATTCGATGAAAAAAAGGCAAAATAAGGGATAATTTACCGTTCAAGGTCATTCAAGGTCATCGAGGTCGGTATTAATCGAAAGCCCGTATGCGACTTCCTATTATTGATTAACAGTAACTGACATCCTGTCTCGTACCGTCTCGGAGTTATCGCAGCTTATTGTTCAAATTTTGGACACTTTGCGTTTTTGAGCCACCATTTAGGGGCTTAGGAGCAACGTACGATGTTCATCTTGGGCTTATGGAAAATTGCGTATAGACTTCGTATTAGTGTTAATTGAACTTTTTTTGTTAGGTGTTACGGCTGAGACGCTACGAACGAAAATAGACAAAAAAATCTGCGATTTCGCTCCAACGCGATCAGTTTGACCCAAAATTTCAGGTAGAAGAGGTCGCCCCCACCAATCATTTTTGCACGGATAGTTAGGCCAATAAATGCCTTACAACTCTGTAGCAACAAAGAAATTTTGTAGCAGACTTTCTTCAAGCGAAGTGCGATTTTACAGGGAAAACGGCCGTTCGGCGTTTTTGAGGGGCAACGTACGATGATCATCTTAGGCTCATTGGAAAGCGCGTAGTGGACTTCCTATTAGTGTTAATTGAACTTTTTTCGCTGTGTTACGGTGAGGTGCTACGAGTGAGTATCGGTTCAAAATGGGCGATTTCGCTCCAACGGGGCCGGTTGACCCAAAATTTCGGGTAGAAGCGGTGGCCCCCATCAACCATTCTTCTTCTCAGAAAACTAGGCTAAATAATCTTTCGTATGGTATAAAACTCTGGACAGATTTTTATTCCGTTTTGTTACAATCCACGCGTTTGACAGACGGAGAGACCGACAAACGGACGGACAGACAGACAGAATTCTCATCGCTAGACGGCGTCTGCATTTCATGCAACGCGGTAAAAATGATGTCGTGTGGGAATCACAAGAACATTTGTGTCCGATTGAAAACGTTTGGCGCATTATAGCTGCAGCTGTTTATGCCAGCCCAGAGCTGCAAACACTGACGGCACTCGAACGTCCTCTGCGGAAATCTTGGAGATCAATTTATCTGACTACTGTGCACAATGTTATCGGTTCGATGCCTGACAGACTGAAGGCAGTCATCAGAGACATTTGCGCGCTGTCTTGAAGTAACGTTGTTTGTCATCGTGTTATTGTGCAATTTTTGGGTCTTGCAAAATTGCAACATACTGAGCATTATAATTGTTGCTGAGCAGCTATCTGTATAATATTTTCCTCACATAATTTTATTGACCATACTTATCGAATGATATAGTCTGTCTGTCTATGAAGTGTACAACATACAACTTTTCGCTTTCAAAATCGTCGACGATGATGCGCGTCACCCTATAGTTTCGTATTATTCATTAATACGAAGTCGCTCACGAGCTTTCACTTGGTATAAAAATCAATGACCTTGAATGATCATGAAAGGCGTAATTAGGTCAGATGCGCGCTATCTCTGTGGTAGCTGAGCTTGCTAATAATAACAGTAATATCTCGCCAGACGGTTGTAATCTCATTAACTTTTATTTTGATGTTATGCATTAACTTAGACTAATAAGAACCATCGTGGCTGATGAGTGTGACGGACGGACACGTAGAACGCGGACAGCAAATAGCGCGGTCTAACGACGCGCGATAAAAAGTGTCCTAAAACCCAACTAGCACAAAATCAAACTTGGCGAACATTGTCTCCGGGATTACATATCGTACCGCACTCGTACCGCTACTCGTCACCAGTCGGTTCGTGAACGAGCACATCGTATCGTCTCGTGCTGTGCGTTAATTAAGCCTATGGTGCATTTTGCGGTTGAACTATGCGTGACTTAAGTCTGACTTTAGACTGGATACGTGTGATGAGTCAGAGACATTGGAAAAGTTTTAAACTGACTCGTGTCACATTTTGACGCTGTTTTTAAGTTGTATTATCACAAAGACGTTGACTCTTTGATCATTTTATTTCCAAATTCAGTCGCACTTTGTATACGTGCGGCAACTTAAGCAAGTCAAGCATATCTGAATTTTTTTTGGAAAATATGAAATAATAAGTTGCTTAGTACTTGCATTGCAGGAATACTAAAAATCTATCGTTCGCGACCTTACGCATCTTTTGAATGTTTCTACGCAGCATCTGTATGTGATGTACTATGTACATCTTACTACTATGTGTCGGTCACAGTAGAGCATGAACCGAAGTGTGTATTGGGTTTACACGTTGCAACAGATGCGGATCGCAGCTGGTGACTGTGCTGACCCTTCACTCGTCCGTCGTAGTTCTCGATGCCATCTTGCACTTGGTCACACACGGTCGACCTGCCGCCGATGTCATTCGCCACGTCTGTCTCTCCGTCTCGATTTCGCAATTTCAAACTAGCCATCCGTTCGTCGGTCCGTCTGCCCGTAGTACACCGGAACAAAATTAGTAGGAGGCTTCGGTCGAGCAAGTGATAGACGGCCGACAAGTCGCCAGGGACGCTGTTCAGGGTGTTGGTTGCGTTCGGCATCTGTCCAGTACAGTTGACCGGCCGGCGTCAGCTTATCATGCAGTGGAATGGCATGGCACATAGCACTGCATCGCAATGCATTGCAGACTGTAAAGTAGCACGCACTACTACAGCTGCCGTAGCCTCGCCTGTCACTACGCACCGCTCACACAATTTACTTTGAGTCGAGTTTCTTATCTATCAGCTCGCAAACTGTACATGACCTCCACGCGCCTCACGATAACCTAATTGTGGTAATGCTAGAAATACTATACAACTACAAGCGCCAGCGACATTAAAATTACCCTCGAAGCCAAGTTTTTTTTTTATTATTCGAGCGCCACGTGTAAACTGATTGGTACGAAATGTGGTCCACATAAAACTACGCTTGAATTTTCTTCATGTTCTAGTAGGGCCGACCCTGTGTGGCGAAATAAACTTTATATAAAAGATGCACGTATGGAGTAGTTACCGGTACACAGAGCACAAAAACAGTGCAACAAGACCACTCGACTCCATCGAGCTCTATCTGATGCTGCCGCTTCGATCTCCAGCTGTACTTGAAGCCCGCTGTCCACATTTCTTGTTCCAGTTGTAAGCGCGATCGGTGCAGGAGTGTGACTGTGTTCTTGAGTGGTCGACTGACAATGCAGGACGTGACAATGACGGAACATCGAAATCGCAAGGGGTAAAAATGCAGGACATAAAATTGCAGGACATGAAAATGCCAGACACGAAAATAGAAGGCATGAAATTGTTTAGTTGCTTTGCATTTACCGAGTGCTAGTTCGCAGCAGAGCCTGGTGTAGCGTGTTTTATTGGTTTTGTACGTATGCCTAATGTTTTTCTCCTGTTTAGTTTGCGTTTGCCGGGTTGTAACGAAAATTGACATTATCGTTATTGCTGACAAAAATGCGCATTCACAAACGAACAGCTCGTAATATTAATCAGAGCGTTCAATATCTATCAGTTGTATACACGATATTAAGCGGTGTTTACACTATGATACATGTACGGCGTACATGTATGCCGTGCAGTATGACGTACGTGTTCTCTGTAGTGTTTACACTGACGTACATGTGCGACGTACACAGTATGTACGTCACACATGCACGGCTTACATGTACGCCGTACATGTATGAGCGTGGCCTCATACTACTGTGGCCACACCATATTTTTCGTGGGTGTCATGGCGGACAGACTGCCAATGTTGGCTGTAACTATTATTATAATCCGACGTCGACGTCGTAAAGCTAGAGTGGGGAGGGAGTGGTCGCGCGATTGGTTGAAGGAGACGCAATCGGAGAAGGGCATGGAGGAATTTGTCCTGAGAGAGTTAGCGGCAGATATCGGTGGCTTTCACAGTGTTCTCTGCATGACACACGATCAGTAAGTTTATGGAGCTTCTCACCTACGTGGAACCGACCATTATTGGATGCAATACGATGATGCGTGAATGTCTCACGCCGCATGAGATGCTTATGACCACTCCATGTTGACAAGTGACGTCACTGCTCGCGTCATTCACTTACTATCAGCGGTATGATATATTCAGAAATTTAACGTCCAAGTTACTGCAAGTTTCCACGTATCTATGTATAATGCAGTATCTCCATAACGCTAAAGTAATTGGTCTTCACTTTCACGCAGTAAACATGACTAAATTAATTAATGTTCCAACAAACAAACTTGGGCCATATTTAATTTACTTGCTAACTACGAATTTGACAGCGTCATGCATATTCATGAGCATTCATGTACGCCGTACATGTATCATAGTGTAAACACCGCTTTAAAAACAAATGCAAAAGAACAGTTGGTCAAAGCAGTTCGTACTATAATGTATTCAGAGTTCAATGTTCTGTCAACTGTATACCCGCATTATCATCTGAATGTCTGCTCGACAAATCGGGCAACCGCTTGCCATAGCAAAACTTCTAAAATACTAAAATATGCAGCATTTTCACGTCCTGCATTTTCAGCGCCCCCTTCTTGTATTCCGTGCAAACCAGCCCATCACTCACTTAGATCACACGTATTCGCAAGCTCTTCGTGTCAAATGCGAAACTAATAATAGAAGTTTCGATAACATTTGCACACTGAGCGAACAAGATCCAAAAAAGCTGCGTTTTTGGGGACATAATCTGACGTACAGTTTACATGAAACAGTTCAAGTCACCAGTATTTTCTATGCCAGTGTGAACTGCGGGATTGGCCATGCTAGACACTTAATAATTCTGCAGCTGAGAGTTATGTCTTGTCGCTTGCAGTGCAGCAAAGACCACTCGACTTCATCCAGCTCCGTCTTGTGCTGTCACTTCCATCTTCCTCCAGCTGTACCAGAAGCCAATTTTGCCATGTGTCCATATTTCTTGTTCCAGTTCGGTTTTTAGGTGTTCATGGATTGTACTCTTCGTCTGCGACCTTGTGGTGTCCACTGTGCCTGCTTAGCAATGCCGTCATTTCTTCTCAGAGTGTGACCAATCTAATTCCATTTTCTTCTTCTTAGCTGCACCAGTAGTTCTTCGTTGAATATTCTGTCTGACCAGTGTAGCCTATATTTACGATCCTTCGCAGGCATTTGTTAGTTGCAACCTGCCTAGCGTCCTTTCTGTAGTCCAGAACTCATGCGCAAACATAAATATCTTTACTTTGTTGCCCGTCCTGTTATCTCGGACTTCCACAGTATTACCATAACCAGGAAAGTTGACCTAGCTTTTTCATTCTATCGCAATTGTGCTGTACAACATAGTCTATGAATAGGCTGTAAGATAAACAGACCGGTCTAGCGAGTGCTGCAAAATAGAGAAATGACTAATTGCATTCTAAACATGCATAAAATGCAAAGCAAGGTTATCCATTACAATTATCAACGAAAAATCTGTAAGCGGTTTTGATATTGCTATACAACCTGTCGGATATATAAAATTTTAAGAGTCAGATCCGAAGTAATTACCGTAAAAATGAAATTGGGATGCGTACAGCGGACTTAGAAAATTATTGACTGAAAACGCTTGGCGATGTCAAATCAAGGCGAGAGAGATCGGAGTTACAATGCGCCGTAATAAATGCCGCTGATAAAACAAAACATTGCGATAAACGAGGAGCAACCGAAAGATAATCCGCAGCCAGGCAGACTTTGTTTATGTCCTACATAGCAACACGGTGCCCTTTATCGATTTCATACGTGTGCCACTGAACAGTGGTTAAGCAAGCAACAACAAGCAGAAGCTCAGCTGTCGCAGAGAAACCGCGCAGAGAAATCTCATAAAGTCGTAGTGCATTACAAAGCCGCAAAAGTTCCCCATTGCTAGCTACAAATGTAACAAATTGACAGTATTCTTATTATACACTTCATGCTGACTTTTCTCCTTTTTTTCTTATTTGACCGTGAATAACGTTGAATGGCCTTGAACAGACCTTACAAAGTCACAGATAATTTTTATTTAGCGTTGGTAACTGCATCCTTCTTCCGTATACGGTATATTGTACTTAGAAAGATTTACAGTACTCGAGATGACTTCGAATGTCACTCATAGTCTTCGGTAATGGTGCTATTCAATGGATCATGTACGATATCCTATTATTATGAAATTGGATCTCACGAATGACTGACCGTCAGCAGTCCTTCAGTTTGAGTATTACCGTAAGTTGCAGCCGTTGCAGTTAGCTTCATTGGTAATGTATGATTGTAGTTTTCAAGACAGTGGTTTTAAAGATGTTTCCAGTAGCTGAGGCGATTTTCAAAGTTCACTAAAGGTCACCGATTAGATAGATCGTAGGCCTATATATTGCTTCCTATTGCTGTACTATTAGTGTATTATCCATGTCGTATGGTAGGGGCGAATTCAGGATTTCAGATTCGCTCTCTCTCTGCTTGGTGTACTCCTTGCTGGAGCGTAACTGCATCCACGATGTGACGCCACCCTTCACGATCCGCACTGTGAACTCCGAAGTTTGTTTGTTTCACGGCTTCAGACACCACTCAGAGGCAGATCAAACTGAGCCTTCCCGGCGGTCGTTTCCACGGTGACGATGGTGTCTGCAAATTGCAGTGCAGCACAAATGGCACGGTGATGATCTCGGTTGGTTGCGCTCGTCAATATCATGGCCGATAAAGCGCATTCTGCTGTCTCGCACTCTGTCCGATACCAACTGGCATTGTATCACTCGACTGACTTCCACCGTGACGTTCGTCACATTATTCGAATGTGGAGGATCCTCCGCAGGCAGCAGCAGTCGAAAGAGTCAAGACGTCGGCACAGCTTCTTGGTTGTGGCCCAGGTTTTCGATCTATACAGCAAGACTGGAAGGATGCAAGCCTGATAAAGCCGAGTCTTGGTGTGAAGTCTGATTGAAGATTTCCAGATACAGTGGCGGACTGGCCCGCCGGGAAACCGGGAGATTTCCTGGTGGGGCCCTGCTTCAAGAAGTTTTTCGGGCCCCCGGCCGTACACGCGCATTTATTTCATTGATAATCAGTTGACAGTAATACAGTCGGCAGACAGGCTCAGCATTCAGCGCACGGGTCACGACGTGCGCCTTGTGGGTCCAAGTGAGCGAACGACGGTGATGTATCTTATTCATTCACCTGCCGGCTACCGCCTACCAGAATCAAAACTATTTCTGATGAGAACAAAAAAAACATATTGCCGTTTTTACGACCATAACTGACATTTCATCAATGAAAGTCGATTATATCATTTATATGTTAAACCTTTATGCCACAGAGTTGTAGAGTCATTATTCCCCTTTCTAACGATGTGCAAATGTTAGCAGGAAACGTATAACCCTAGAACTTAACATTCCGCTTTTAAGATTCCATACATTCAAAAATCGACGTCCTGCTGACTTCTAATTACGTTTGTTTGCTAGATGGCAGCATTGTGAATTAACGACATAAGAAAAGCGCCTGCGTTACCTCTAAAGTCTCACATTGGGTGCCTTGACACGCGAGTTAACGTTTATACCATTTATCGTTCACGTTCGCTATATGCTATCGCCCGTCCGTCTGTCTTTCGTCTGTCTGTAACGTTCGTGCACCCTACTCAGGCGATTGAAATTCTCGGCAATGTTTCTTCGTCATTTAATACGATGGCCATCTGTTGACATCCAGGTAAAATTTTACGGAGATCGTCCCATGGGAACCCCCTCCCATCCGCTGGGGAAGTTAAACACAAGAGGGGTAACCGAATATGGCGATTTTGGACCTATCGAACGCTATATCTCGGAAACGGTGCAAGATAGGAGCTACGTTAGTGCTAATCACTCACTAACAGGAAGCCGCATATGAGCTTTCGATTGGTACCTAACTCGGTGACCTTGGATGACCTTGAACGGCGTAATAGCCCTAACCGCCGCGTAATTTCACCGAATTCGGTAGCTTTCTGGGCGGATTACGTAAAAGGAGTTAAATATACACCAAAACTTTCTGCAGCAGAAATGTAGGCCAAAGAATCTAATTTTTAGCGACATATCACTTATGGCGAAATTGGCAGGGGATCACCCCAAGCGAGAGCGTTAAAGTGAGGCACTCCCCTCTCGCTAGCGAAAATTTGACCAATAATCAGCCATAACTTGGAAACGGTGTAAGATAGGAGATACGTTAGTATTAATCACTAGTAGGAAGTGGTATATGAGCTTTCGATTGGTACCAAAATGGGTGACCTTGAATGACCTTGAACGGCGTAATGGCCGTTACATTGCGTTATTTCACTGAATTTGGTAAACATGTGTTCCAACGCATATCCGCGTCGATCTGTGGCGGAATTTATGCACGAGTCTATTGTATTTTGTACTGCGTGTACGATGTCGTCGTAAAGAAAGTTCACGTTCGCTATCTCATCTCCTGATAAGATTCTTGTATGAATAAGTCTAACAAGCGTCGCGCGGTCTCTCTGCCATGGCTGAGCTACTTGTAAAAAAACTGACTGTCTATACAGTCTTTTTGAAACTTGGGTTTTGCATTTCATTGCTTGATTTTAGGCGATCAGAGTCGATGGTCTGACGCGGCTGCTGACATCACGGATGAGTCTCTCAGTGTCTAATCAGACTCACTTTAACCCTTAGGCTGTAAGCCCAGTTTTACCATGCAGACCGATTTCGCTAATAGCTTTGCGCCCGCCGCTGGCACGCCAAAGGACTAACCGGTGTAAAATGTTTCAGGCAAGCGGTGCACAAAAAGACTTGAAAAGTTTAACGATGTGCTAAAGCTGTGGCAAGCTAGTCATGGTAAGGCTAAACTGCTGAAGGCACATTACTTTGATTTTTATGGCTGTGAATTACAGATTATTTAACATGGACGTTGTCATTTTCAGATAGATAATGAATGGTAAAATAGGAACGAAAATCGTTGTCGTCAGATGCGTTTGCTAGGCTCAAAATATGCCAAAAATGCGTTTGCTCACAGCGCTCCCCAGATCCCCTAGCTAGATTTAGGGGGCCGCTTCACGGGAATGGGAGTGGGAAGGGGAGGGGAGGAAAGGGAAAAAAGGGGAAGGACAAGAAGGGAGAGGAGGGAGGGAAGGGAAAGGGAAGGAAAGGGGCGGGAAGGGAGATAAGGGAAAGGGTGGGGAGGGGAGGAGAGAAGATGGCACGG
>Ga0049105_1000168_pt1 | contig 17446 bp, 15 predicted proteins | sample WorMetvaBAHAMAS1_FD_61260 | JGI IMG/M metagenome (GOLD analysis project Ga0049105, IMG submission 61260) | Worm MetaG Olavius vacuus BAHAMAS.1 | ecosystem: Host-associated > Annelida > Digestive system > Unclassified | place: Germany: Marburg | collected 2013-04-09
CCCGATATGACCTATAATTGGTGGGACGTTAAACCTTGCTCATTCATTCATTTCATCCCCGGGTGTGAATTTTGCAAGCTAGGCCTACCAACTTGCTTGATAATGTTATCTGAAGCATTTCTTGCATTATTTCGACTAATTTTCAAACCATTGTTGTACTACAAACTTCAATGAGGAATACAGTATCCGTTTGTTTTGGGCCACCCTATAGTTTAACAGCTCCTTCCGGTACCAGTCGCGTACCAGTCGAGTAAAAAGCTCGATTCGCACAGCTCAAATCATTTTGTTACTTTCCTTGTGTACCAAACAATAGTTGTATGAATAAATTTTATTTTTATGTGTGAAAATAACTTTCATTGTTAAATATTTCAGTTTCTGCTCATCGCGTCCCGCAAGTTAGCCCCCTCCCCCGAGCTAGGGGATCTGGAGAAGTGCTGTGAGCTACCCGGCAGGTGTATAGGCTGAGTCCGGCCGTCAATCGGTTTTGCTGCATCTCGAGTTTTCTTTCCAGCACTATTAATTCACCAATATTTCATCGTCTTAATTTCATAATTTCAGATCACGTGCGAAGTCTAAGTTTAGTAGGATCGTTAAGAACGTTAGGCAAGGCCACGGAGGTATTTTTGAGAATTTTCTAGCAAAGTTAAACCCCGGCGACCTCGGCAGCAACTCGAATCCTAAGGTTAGATCGTTGACTATTATCCACATGTCCATTACGTTGCTGTTTGGCAGTTATGTGCTGCAAATCACTGTCACCGGCTCCGTGAGGACATAAATATTTACGTGAGTTTGTTTTAATTGCGCGTTAATCACCGGTGTTATCGGTGACGCGTATGAGTCATCGGCGGGCATCAAGTCATGGACATGATCAAGTCAAGTGTCCATCGTCGACGTCCAGCTTGCCAAGTGCCTGCATGGACCACGACCCTGGCTGACCTTCGCTGCCTGTGAAGCCTGTGGACCTTGATTTATTCGTATCTCTGCCTCTACAAGCATAGCTATAATGTTCGAACTTACATGAACTTTATTGGTCAAGTATACATCACGTTCAAGGAACCAAATAACTCCACGCACAACTGTAAAATAAATTCAATTAACTGACAACGAAGCAACAGAGTACTGTCCAGCAGTTAAGAACGTTTAAAGTGCACTTTCTACGTCTCGTGTGTTAACAAAATCTAAGAATCGGCTACAAATGACAACATCCTTGAATGGTCTTCCGATGAAAATTCTGAGTGACTGTACAAGTAGCTCAGCTATCGCAGAGACCGCGCTGCAGGGTGGGTCAGTTTTGGCCAAAAGTCGAAGACGATATTCTGCAGATATTATAGGTCTATGTTCAACCATTTCACGTACTCGCTCTGCAAAGCTATCGAATTCGGTGAAATAACGCAAAATTAGGGCTATTATGCCGTTCAAGGTCATTCAAGGTCACCTATGTCGCTACCAATCGAAAGTCCGTACGAGACTTCCTATTAGTGATTATATACTAGGCTACTAACATCCTATCTCGTACCGTTTCGAAGTTATCGCAGATTTTGGACGAAAAACACTTTTGAGCCCCCTTTGGGGGCTTAGGGGCAAAGTACATTGCTCATCTTAGGCTCATTGGAAAGCTCGTAGTGGACTTCTTATTCGAGTTAATTGAACCTTTTTTCGCTAGGTGTTACGGCTGAGGCGCAGCGAATATTGACCGGAAATCGGCGTTTCTGAAGGGGTGGGTCAGTTTTGGCCAAATTTTCACGTAGTTAGGGGACGTCCCCCGCGAACCGTTTTCGCACGGACAGATGGCCACGGAATGCCTTACAACTTTGTCGCCGATAGTATTCGCACAAAGAAACTTCGTAGTAGACTTTCTTCAAGTGAAGTGCACTTTTAGACGGAAAACGGTCATTTTGCGGTTTTAGTCCCTTTGAGGGGCTTAGGGGCAACGTATGATGTTCATCTCAAGCTCATTAGAAAGCTCGTAGTCACGTAGTGGACTGTGGACTTATAACTGAACTTTTTTCGCTAAGTGTTACGGCTGAAACTCTACGAACGAATATCAATTGATAATCGGAGTTATTGCTCCAACGGGGTCAGTTTTCATGAACAAGGGATCGTCTCCTACCAACCATTCTTCGTATCGGAAAACTAGGTTAATCGTTCTTTCATGTGGTATAAAAATGCGGGCAGAAGCTTATTTCGTTTTGTCACAATTCAGGCGTTTAAACAGACAAACAGACAGAGAGACAGACAGACGGACGGACGGATTAATCCTGGCTAAACTCGAACTATTTCGAACTTTAAACTACACTGTTTGCACTTCACACGTTCACAGCTATGTTGAGTTATGTCGATGATGGTCCCTGGGCTGGGCCGGTGCAGCTGCTTCCGTTGCTGGTTAGTTTGATTGAATGACGCAACTCCGCCCGGACACGCGACTGCGCGGGATGGCGGCGCCAGCATGTGGCAGCCAGTTTCCGGTCGCGATTTTTTGGGACGGTTCTGACCGACTACGTACATCTATCTTTCTCCCTCCCTGGCGCAGCTGTCGAGTGTCGACTAGCTGGCAGTGGTCATTTTGTCAGTTCGTTCAACTTCATTCCTAGGGTAGTACTGCACGCCGGCCCAGCTTATCATCAACATAACTTGGCAACTACATCATCATGCCATTCTTGTTTTATATTTTTTTGCAATAACTACTCGCAAACAGAACTGCAACCTGTCAGAGCAGTGCTGCTGGGAAACCACCCAAGACGTAAATTTTCATCACGTTCACTGTCATGTTCACAAATCACTGTATGTCTAAACGTAGTTCACCCACTTAACATTCACCTATCAAGTCCACTTCTCACAAGAAAATAACGCTACAATCTGTCAGCCTGAAACGCGTTCCAGGAAACCACGAAACTATGACGATCTTAAAACATGCAACAAACCAAATTTATACCACCACTTGTGCACTGATAAATCCGCTGTGCAGAAATGCACATTACAACTTGAACTGGGCATGGTTTAGGCTATGCGTTGTGTACTGTCAGCTAAAGTTAACAAGTTGCTCAGCTATCGCGGAGAGACCGTGCTGCAGGGTGCGTTAGTTCTGGCCAAAAGTGGAAGACTGGAACTGGGAGACAATATTTTACAGACATTATAGGTCTATCTTCAACCACTGTGACATAATCGGCCTGCAAAGCTTCGGTGAAAAAAACGCAAAATAAGGGCTATTACGCCGTTCAAGGTCATTCAAGGCCATCGAGGTCAGTACCACTCGAAAGCCCGTATGTGACTTCCTATTTGTGATTAATAGTAACTGACATCCTATCTCGACCGTTTCGGAGTTATCGCAGCCTACTGTTCAAATTTTGGACACTTTGCGTTTTTGAGCCCCTATTTGGATGCTTAGGGACAATGTATGATGATCATCTTATGCTCATTGGAAAGCGCGTAGTGGACTTTCTATTAGTGTTAATTGAACTTTTTTGCTAGGTGATATGGCTGAATCGCTACGAGCGAATACCGGTTCAAAATCGGCGATTTCGCTCCAACGGGGCCGGTTGACCCACAATTTCATGTAGAAGGGGTCGCCCCCACTAACCATTCTTCTTCTCCGTAAATTAGGCTAAATGATCTTACGTATGGTATAAAAATCTGGACAGATCTTTCTTCCGTTTTGTCACAATGCACGCGTTTGACGGACAGACAGAATTCTCATCGCTAGACAGCGTCTGCATTCGATGCAGCGCGGTAAAAACATGCATGCATGTACTTATTTGTTTATCACGGCACCAGGGACGCATTTGCAGACTCTGTTATTCTGCGAATGAACTTGCCACTTGCCACGTGCTCAGTTCTGTATACAGATGTCTGCAACAAGTCAAGTGTCAACTTACATCCTTGGTGCACCTTCGCTCATCTGCGTCAACAGATGCCAAGATTCTGCCTCTGCCGCCATAGCAGTCACGCTGGGCCTGGGTGAACTCGTGTCGCACGTCAGTCAGAGGGTAGACACAGATGCCGTACCCTTCGTCCTTATCTCCCATGGCGATGTATAATGCTCTCGGGTCGTCTGCGACGTGCTCACCAAGCCGCCGGGCGAGCGTGGCGCCCATCGGTGCGACAACGGCCGTTACGGCTGTCTTGAAGTACGTCTGGAACGTCGGTCGACGCCGGCAGAGGACCACCAGCTCGGCGTAGGACTGGAAAACGTCGTCGTCTATGCAGACACGGGCTAGACGTGTCTCGACGCTGCCGTCGAACGTCGGCTGCAAGAAGATAAAGTAAGCAAAACGACCGTGGTCGAACGCATAAATGTAACGCGGCCCATCATATCCGTCGACCACCTGCCGCGTTCTGACGCCGCTGCGCAGTCGAATACCGCTACGGAAGTCGTCGCCCACCGCACGATATCGCAAGCTAAATGACGACGAGGAATTGTCCAGAGTTTCTTGTTCCAGAACCAGCGCGGCCAGGGTGTCGCCATCGTCGTTCAGTTCGGACATGGCTGAGTACAGCACCGCTACGTCAGTGGCGTTGACGACCAACGGCTGACGCTCTGGAACGAACAACAGAACGTCCAACGACGACGAATCATTGACCAGAACGACATGCGTGACGATGTCCAACCGCGATACCGGTCGTATGCGTTCACCGCTACAGTCCAGCACTACACAAATATCGGTTTCACAGTACAGAAGCAGCTTTTTACGCGCGAATTCCTTCTTCACGTCCGTCGTGGTCGGCGGAATGAAGTCTAGAAGGCGTGTCACAGTGCTGTTCCGTGCTGGACCGTGGTAGACGTCCACGGGTCGCAGGTCCTCAGTCAGCTGGAAGACGTCGCCGGCTGTCGACGCCACATACACATCACCCGTCTCCCTGTTGACCGTCAAGCGGTCGAACGTGCCCGTTCCAGACGGTTCCTCGAAGCGCCGCGGTATTAGCTTTGACTGTACGGAGAACGCCGCCGTGAGACACAGGAGCACGGCAACGTGAATCCGACGGCAAACGGCGAACATTCCGCCCGGACTTCGAACACTGTCGCCGTTCTGCGACTTCATGGTCGTATCGACCTCATCCGCGAATCTCTCTCCAACTGCTGCTGTACCTCATCATCGCCAGCTGTCTACTGTTAACGTCCGTCCACTCGACGAGTTTGCGATCCGCCGTGAATTAAATAGGCGACCAAACAACAACACTGCGTGACATTCCATATTTACAAACGTTTCGAAGAAAAACATCGTTACTACACCACACAACATTCCCGCCAGAGTAGCCCACTGGCGTCAAATGCTCCGCACGCTGCAAGACGAATGCCGAGTACCTGTAACAATGCTGCGCAAATCGCCTAGTTTGTTAAACGTTCAAGCGGCTACGCTTATCACTTTAACGAAATGAAAATAAACAAGGTAAAATAACACGCACTTAATGTAAATGTCGGACACAATACCATTCTTGTTGTGGCCCTGTTATGTGTTCTGTGTCTTGCCTGTATTCACTGTTATGGACATTCTTTCACTGCAGCTAACTACATTTTACTGCGACAAATAAACAAACTAAGTGCAACAGTGAAAGCTATATTTGGAAGTTACAAATCGCAACTACAAAATACAAATGCTGCTACGATGCCATTTCCATTGGTATTTACTGCACATTCTAATCATTTTTGGTCAATAAACGTTTAAACGACGTATTTCAGTTAAACGCGTGCCGTACTGTGGCAGAGTTGTACGGTGTGCAGGGGCGGGCGGGTTCAAGAATTTCGTTTAATGACAGTGGCCGTACTTCTGATACTACGTCTTCTGATCTGTGCCCAATCCTTTCCCCTCCTGTTTTCCTTCGTCATCGTGCGCTCTACTTGTCTGTCTATGAATCATAAATTTTTAGTCTGCAGACGCCTATATACCGAGTGGTTGCAGGCAGGTAGCAAGGCCTACTCCTCAGAGAGGGTCAACCAAACTGCCCCAAATTCGGGATGAACAGAGTTCCATCACTGCTGCGCGGTCGAGATTAGAGGCTCGGTAAAAAAAGTTCAGAGAAATTGATCTCTGTAGACGTTAAGCATCCATAGGCAGCCAAACTCGATGTCTGCAGCCCAGCCAAACTCTCCCGGTGACAGGTGCGTTGCGTCGTCTGAGCGTCTAATAACAAAACGAGTCCCGGTAGCAGTCAGCAGTAGCAGCGCAGCACATATGGTGTTGGTCGACGTGTTAAACAAAGTGCGCTTGGAGGTAGCACCTGTTCGCGACAAGACAAAAAGACAGGCCTAAGTTGCTGAACTGTAGCTAATGGAGTCGGCGAAGGAACGGCTTGGGATCACAGCGACGATTTGCTGCCAGTAGGTGTACCACGCGAGTTGTGTTGTGCCCTCTTCTCAAGTCAGTCGTCTCTAAGGTTACCTGTTAGAGCAGCGCGTTGTAGTAAACTCGACTACTGGAATTGATTAGGCTACATACGAATACGAACGTTAGAGCCACAGACTGCGACAGATTAACGTGTCTGTCTGGTGTTGTTTTGTGGGTAGTTGCAGGACATGGCTAAACCGTGATTTTCCAGCATACGAGCTCAGTTCGATATATTCAGAGAGGACGGCCACCTTCCTATAACGGCTGCAAAAACAAGGAGCAAAACATGCATCACCAAATTGAAACATTTACGTAATTGGAACCTTTTTTACTTGCGTGATTCATGCTATGAATGTGACATAAAACATGACCACAGAATTTCCACAGAACATCATGATCTCTTAAGATTAAGACAGACTGGCATCCTTATACCAGACAACAAAATCTTCTGTGTCATAAATAAATTGCTGGAGTACATTAACTGCACTGAATATAACTGTGTTGTTTATTTATTGCTTCTCTATGTCATTAACATTTAATTTTACCTGCATTTACAACTATTTAGGTGAAATATGCAACAGGCGTGCACAAAATCAAAACAAACACTTCTCAGTGAGAGAAACTGTGACATGTTGCCATATACACAAATATGTACAAAATGCAGCCAAACAACACTTATAAACAGTGTACACACTGCACTGCATAGTATACAAAGTGTAAATGCGCGACAACACGCCAAACAAAGCTTAAAATCAATTGGGACACATCTGCACAAGTAATTCCAGGCTACAGTATTCAGATCAAATGACAAATAAATTACGTCTGTCTGACGAAGAAATGAAAGTGCAGTGATTTAAAGTGCGTTCGAAAACCGACTAGGAACCGGCTTAGTCTAACACACCATGCAAACAAATCCAGCCGTTAAGCAGAGTAAAATCATTAGATGGTCCAAGAGTCCGTTGAATCAGTCCAGTAGGAAAGGAAAAGGTCTATGGCGGAAAGAGCATCAAGCTTTAATGATGACCAAGTTGATTTAGTTCTCTGTACCTCAACACGAACATATGTGACGCATCATCAATGTGTAAACTATCGCTATAGCTTTCTTGCAACAGTTTCACTCTAATCTGTACATTTTTAATAATAATAACATAACGTGCTCATCAACCTGCCATTATGTCAAAAGGCCAAAATAATAAATGATATTAAAAGCTCAAACCAAACGACGCAAGCACAGAGTATAATGGAGTACAGTGAACGACCGTGCAGCAAACACACAATTTCCAAAATCCCAAGACAAAAATATCGCAAACAGCAGCAGTGACTGAGTTCCGCAAAGCGCGGAATGAAATAAATACTACATCTCACATCTAATACGAACTAACATTGATCATGCTTAATGCGACTGCGGAATACAAGCTCCTGAGGAAATCAATAAAAATATCACCCACTTCCCCTAGTACAAATCTAAAGTTAGGACAAAAGGGGAGCAACAGAGACAGCTGTTGAAAGTAATTCTAAAGAGACAGCACAGGCCCCTTGAAAATGTATGAAAAGACAAAGTATAGAATTCTATAGTTATGCACGACTACAAAACTGGAAGGAATTTGGCTAAACAGGAGAAAGAAAATAAAATATATACGACCCACATATAATGGCAAATATAGGTGGAAAATCTATTATATCCATTTGCTATCAAACGAGCTTTCTGTTCTAATCATCAATATAACACATGAACAGAAAACGATCATATACCATTATGATTTGTACAATTAAGAGTTATATGCAAACAAAAATTATTGGTAATAACTAAACAAAGCTGCCACTGTGTGAAGGAACACGAGCAGTTTTTCATGTTAACAGAGGTGTCGGCAGTAAAGTTGTTGCAGTCAACACAAGATCAAGCACATCGGAGGTCCTTTCTTGTCAATACAACTTGCGACACAGCACAGAAAGCCGATGACGATGAATGGGAACAACACAGTACCAAGCCAAAATATTACACATTCTGCAAAACAATCTGGACATATTTAAGCAATGCAGTGCCTACAATGCTTTGACGCTACTGGCTGATGCCTGTGATAGCAGCTGGCCTGGAAAAACCACCACTATATCAATCTCCAAAAGTAACCTTGGTGACCACTGAAGCCACCATCTAACCTAAGCAAAAAAGTACAAAATACCTGTTAAATGGTTGTGTGCATATATTTCAAGAATGCATAGCATTTTTCATAATGCTTAACATAGCTGGTTAAAAATCTCTATCTGTGCAACTATCTGCCGCGAAACACATTCTACAGTTGTTCAGGAAGGAGTGGCTGCTTTGAGTTACATGCAGACAGGTATTACACTTAATTGCATACATTAACTGTAGTCATAATTAGGGGAGAAATTGCTGGCAGCAAGATTTACTGTCTCATATGACACGAAGGTCTTTTCTCAAATGGCCATTATTGCTCAACTAGGACTAACAAGTACAAGCCACTTCAGTAACAAAGAAACACTAGAAATAAGGATCACCAAAAAAGCTAAACCCCACACAAATTAAAACCACACTAGTTGCATCATACAAAATACCAGACTACCGAACACGCCAGACACACCCACAGAAGTATGCAAAACTAGCAAAGAAGGTATCTTGCTTTAAATCATGAATGATGACAATGAGCTCTTGCCAATCAACCATTTGCAGTTGAAGATTTATTGCAATATGGTCTCTTAACAGATTCCAAGATTACAGACATTTCTGTTATTGACTGTGTAAGCTTTCTTAATAAATACAAGAACAACTGTGGCAGCATAATATTACTGATGTCGCAAGTCATTCACAAGGATGTCAAATTTATACCAGACTAGCCACCAGCAGTCAATAAAACCAAACCACGACTGCATATGATAATAATGTCACTTATTCAAAGACAGTGCAACATTACACAGGAAAAAAAGCCGGCGAAAATTCGTCATCTAAATACAAAATGAGACTCCGGAGTTTAAAGTCTCGCGTTACGCCACACACAGTTAAGGCACACACATAACTACTGCTGCTTGTTTTTGCCATGGAATGAAAATGCTGCTGGCCATGTTCAGTTCATACAACATTTAGCTTCTATACCTAACAAAAATATCACACTACCGAAACAATGACGGCTAAAGAACAAAATGTATTCATGCCCTAACACAAAGCTGAACTAAGGTAGTCAAGCAAAAGATTGTAACTACGGAAAATAAACTGCGTGCCGAACCAACAAAAACGAAGACCACAAACTAGAGCAGAAGTTCATTCGACGTAAGTAAATAGTGCAGTCAAATTCTTCGAAGAGCTGACGTTATGCTGTTGCAGCATCTGTTTAACATTTAAACACAGTCATGGATACTTCACCAAATAATATCGGTAAGCAATAAACTGTCACAGTTTCAACTGTTGCAGGGCCCTATTATGGCTGCTGTGCCACGAACAGTCCGTCTTACGGTACTCTTTCTGCAGAGTCGCAGTTATCCTTCCACCAAATACAGCAGTCCTTTTCTGATATTGCATTCCGACTACAGTGCATGTAAAAAAAAGTAGCCCTGCCCCCCAAAAGATTTTTGCGATATTTTCACTCATAGTGAACCTGTGTAACTGAAAATCTCAGATGTTGTTGCCCAACCATATCCCCACGTCTACCAATTTTGGCCCATTTGTCTTAACATTTGTACATATCGTATATTCAGTTCAGTTTAGTACAAAATTTGAATCACATCACGTGACATTAAACTAAATATAACCATCAGTACCTGTTATTTAAATTACCAGATTTTGTGTTCAGAATGTCCATCACTAGCTGACATATGCCTGCAGTCAGTTCCAGATGTCTTTCATGGCATTGTCATGGCTTTCTGTTATAAGACAGAGAAAATTAGCTGCAGTGCATCTTTGAGCTCAGGGAATTGTTTTTGGGTTCAGTTGCAGCATGTGTTAAGACTGCAGCATTGCCCCCACCCCAATGTTACAAAATCCAGTGGATTAAGGTTGGGCAAAATGGGAGCCACTCAACCTAGCAGTTTTATGGCAAAACTTGAACTTGACACTGCCAAGAAATGGGCAAAATTTCATGGAAACAGACTTACCTCAAGTGAAAATATCCCAAAAACTTAGGGGCTATTTTTGACTCACACTTTATTTATATTTCTGTTGCATTGTGACACTCTATTTGGGCCATTCTAAAGATCAGACTGGATCAGATTAGGAGTTGCAATTTTAACATCACGAGCTACAAGTATCTTAGATATATTCCAAGTTGGATTTTATACACTACACTTTACAGTTCACTTACTTTGTACATGTACAGCAAAAATCTATTTACCTAGTTTGCAGAATCCACAATCTATGATAAAAATAAAAATTTAAAATAATTTTTAACAATGCCATGTAACAAATCATTCACCAGCGCTAAATCCAATCTAACTTCTGGCAATGGGTTTATGACACTGATGGTCGCAGTGGCACAGAACCATTTTGTGTACCGCTGCCACCCCCACGAATGCCAACTGGTGTGTCTGCAGCATGACCCGCTGCGGCCGCAGCTGCTGCTGCATGGCCTGCACCTCGGATTGGCTTTGCTATCTGCGAGTGGCCACGACGCATCAGGTTCTTCTGCCGGACTGCCTCCTTGATGCGATCAACCTCTTGCTGGTATCTGAAATTAAACACAAAGACCGCACAAACTGACGTATGTGTGGCAAAAGGAAAGAGGTACAGCTAAATGTAGTCTCATATTCTATACAACTGTATGGGCTGGAGCTAACTGCTGTCTCCAGATAGACAGTATGCAGGTAATTCAGTTATAAATCTAGTGTAGGCTGTGGTTACTTTCTATCAGTTATGCGGTTGCCTTCACAGCTGCAGACTATCATTTATCGTCCTTTGTCAAGTACCAATCGATGCTGCTTGGCGACAAGGCTCACGTGTGAGCACAATTTGCCCAGTGTCATTACATAAAAGTGGAATAGCTGAGAGTCTCTTGATTGCAAGTCAGATGCCCTAACTGCACCATCATGCCATCGGCAATAATAGTAGAAACAGAATATATGCAATTTTGTAATGTTCACACAGCCCACAAAAAATCAGAATACAATTTGTCATAAACAGCAGGTTGGCAGGTGGCAGTGCATTTATGAGAAGTAGGATTTCAAGTTTTACTAAAATGAGTGAACAAAAGGCAGGATACTAATTTGTAAAAACAATTACAATATTCAGCAGTAATTTAATGATAATGAAGGTACAGAGTGTGCAATCTGAGCTATAATGATGTAGTGTGTGTGTTAGTTAAGCAAAGACGTTTGGTTTGAAAGTACTGCTACACACAAAACTTAAGTTAGCCACTGTCAAAAAAACATTCTGTAAAAAAGTCAGTAACTGAAGCAAAATGACAATAAAAATGATCAACAGTATATGAGATCAATAAACTGTTAATGTTACGTAAGTATCAATGCACGAGAATTACTAAAAAACAGACAGAACTTCTCACTTTTTGCGATCTCTCATGGCACCTTCCTTTGCTTCTTTCAGAGCTGTCTCGAGGGATTTAACTCTGTCCATTGTTGCCCGTAATCGTTTCTCCAGTTTTGGCAACTCACACCGCAAGTCTGCATTGTCGCGTACCAGCTGTCACACACACAGAGACACTAATGTGATTTGGTGGGACCACATCGCGCCAGTGGTATATTACAATTTAAAAGGCACCAAAATATGTACAAAACCTTACATTTTCACAACTTTCCACGATTGTAAACATCACAGACAATATTTCACATTTTAATGTGCAAAAATACGTAAGGTGTCTATGTTTTAGACTGGATATGAAAACCTGTTTGTGGACTTTTGTCAGCTGATCGAGATTGTTCTCAAGAAAGATGATCTTCTGTCGTTGAGCCTCGACACTTATGTTGCTGTCATCTTCATCTTCCACTCGACTTCCCTGAATCTCAACATTCAGATCATCACATCTCGTCAATATCGTTAGATACTAACTGACAAACCTGCAGAACCCTATGCAAAAAACTTATAGTGTTGGGTATTAAATATTCACAGAGTTAAGACAGAGAATAATTAAATGTTCAAATGGTGCCAATCTGTTCCGCAATAACAAACCAAACATGAACATCATTCTTGAGCCAACCACGTGAAATGGCAACAGATCTATGCAACTATTCACTGTCACATCTGGTTCACCCTTTAACAATCTCTCACACTTACCACAAACTGCTGCATATTGAGTATATAAATGCAGACTTCTCAAGGTCTTCACCTCTTAGCACATTCCAGATTTAACTCCAGCACATTCCATATTTAACTCCACCACCCCATAATTCACTGCTGTGATGTAAGTAATCCATTCCAACAAGCTGTATTTATTGTCAATCTGAAAGTGTCAGTGTTCTGTGCATACTTTCTTCACTTTGGCTTGAAGATCCTGGACAAACAGCTTTCGCAGGTTGTGCAGCGTCTGCAGCTCACGGGCCACAGTGTCTTCAAGGCCCTGAATGTCCTGTCGAGCCTGCTCTCGGCGGTCAAACTGTGCCGTCAGCTCCGACAGCCGGCTTGATTTCTCGGCTTCATCATGCTTCAGCCGTTCGTTGTCTTTCACGAGACGATCGTGTGCCAGTTGCAGCTTCTGGTTGGCACTGAAAATGACGACACAGATCAGTAAAATATTAGCGTAAAAACACTGACAACATGAAACAGTTATGTGGCACACCGAATGCAATTACAGCAAGTTATCATGTGTAACATCGAACCAAAGCAATCATTAAAATGCAAAATATAGGCTTTAAATACGTTCACTTTATCTGCCACACATAAAAATTCAAAAATACATACTTTACATAGAGACATCTCCATTCAGTGTATTCTGCTATTCCACAGATTTGCTGGCTCCTCTCCATGTCACTCTGTCCTCTGACATCTTCATTTTCTTATATGTACCTCCTCACATCAGGTCGTCTAATGCCTGAATTCTACCTCTTCCCTGACAATTTCCGTTAATGAGACATCCTTCTCAAAGTGTCAGTCAGAGGACTTCATGCCTCAGAATATGCTCAATCCATCTTCCTTCAATTGTTGCTATCCACCAAATATAGTCTTTTTTTTGCGATTTTTACGCAGTTGCCACTGCATGGCGGGACAGAAATGTGCATATTATTATTATTATTATTATTATTATTATTCATTAATTAACTGATATAAAGAGAAACTGGACTCACTCAGTCATTTCACTAATGGCTGTCTGCTTCTCAGTGATTTCTTGTCTCAGCTCGGCCAGCTGGCGCTGATGCTGTTCGCGGTGTGACTCCATCTGTCGCTCCAGTGCCTCCTTCATTTGTTGTGCTGATGCGATCTCATCCATTTCCTTGTCCTTCTCAGCAAGCTGAGATGCATACAGTTGACCTGTACAAGACACAAATATCGGAATTCAGCTTTTTGCCTCCGCATTATTTTCGTCAAAGGGAAACTGTAGAATACACTTTCAAAACTGCATATAAAGCTATGCTAAACAGGAGAATGCAAGTACAAGAACACACTCATTTACAGTTCTTGTTCTAGGGCAAACTGGTATCAAACCAAACTGATATCAGCCGCTAACAGACTTCACAAAGAAATCAATCATTCACTGTCAACAATATCAGTCTTGTTACCCTCCTCCGTATCAACATGTATTGAAAACCACTGCATTGGCCTCACCGCAAACTTCTGAAATCAACGTTTTCTTTTATCTACTCGTACGTTCAGTACTCTACACTCATCCGTATATCTTTACAGCCAGTCATTCTCAGCTTCTTAGACCATACCATCATAAACTATTACAGTGCAGCAAAGAAAATGCAAAAAAAAATCAAAAATGAGACACAGTACATCAGGCAAGAATGTAATGAGATATGAAATAAACCTTGTGCAGAGAGCGTGGCACATTCCTCGTTTAACTGATCAATCTGCTCCTGCAGCTGACGTTTCCTCTGCTCACCATCTTTCACAGTCTCCGACAGCGACTTCATCTTTGCCTCATGCTAGACATAAACATTGGAGTGTAATTATAAACCCATCTCTGTAAGCACATGACAAATATTTACATAAATGTAGCATACGACTCAGTCAGCTGGGACACCAAGTTGCACAATAACTATTCAAACATGCAGATGTATGGCCCTAATGGCTGACATAATATGTGGTCTTCCTTTGTACTGTGAATCTTCGAATTAATTTTGAGATACTATGCTATACTAACACCTTCACCAAGTAAAAGTTAGTGTGGATGCCATTAGTGCATGCATCAGATACGATGACTTTGTGACCATGACTTATGAACTCTTGACTGTGAGGTTTCTCCTTCATGGGTACAACATTACCAGTGAGTCCAAAGACAGTAAAACTATTTGTTCACAATATACAAGAACCAATAAGGAAGAATAAAAGAGACTAGTGGACAGGGATATTGTTGGTGGAGGCAGTAAAGGCTATGAAGGACCATTTGTAGTGCCGAAAAATCATCATTAACACAGCCAAACTTGAACTTTCGAGAATGGTTGAAGGCAAAGGAAAGGAAAGTTTAAAAAGCAGTAAAAATGATTTTTTATGTACTTTTGTACACCAAACACAATATTATCAGAAACAGGATGTGCACATGCCACACCTGTTGAACAAGCAGTCGGTTGTCTGAGAGGCTCTTTTCCATCTCGTCCATCTTCTGTGTGCCCTCATGCTGTGCTGTTTCGAGCTGCGAGCAGCGCTGAACGATGGTCTTCACTTCAGATTTCATTTTGTTGATGTAGAGACGAGCAACTGTCAGTTCTTCGTCCAACTTGTCCGCAGACACCTGCTGCATCTTGGAGGAGTCGTTCTGCAACATTACAGAGATGCAGCCAATTACATGACACAGACCATGCCTGTAACTCTCTCCCCGAGTTCCAAGAATAAATAACTTCACGGCAACCATCAAACATCGCCAGAAATCCCCTTCTAGTATCTATTTTACTTCAACTTTTCACTGCATTTTACTGATTTTTCTGCTGCTAGACTGACCCATCACACTGTAGGTCAGGCAATAATTGTTTTACACTGACTGACTGACTACACCAGAATGGAGTGCCCTTGTAAATATAAAACTCAGTATCAAATTCATACGACTTACATCTGTTCACACAATGCCAAAATTAAACTAGCAGTTACCAGTCAGTATCTGATATTCTCGACAGAATGAAGAAATAAATCCTAAATACTGGCTTGCCACTTTCGTTACACTGCTTGTAACATACATCACAGCATGCTGAGAGGAAGAAAGATCAATACTTTTAGTTCTCCTCCGAAAACGGTGCCGACTTCTGCGAGATCCTTGAGTACACTGCTGACGGTCTCCATCAGTCGCTTCTTCTGCAGAAGATTGCTCTCACGCAGCTGAGTGATTTCACCTTCAATCAAGTGAAGCTCGCCCTGTGCACCAACATCAACACCCAGAATATCATAAATGACAGTAAGCTCACCAGCTTCAATCACCAAACAACATAGTGGCCTCAACATCATGCAAGATAAGATAGCTTTGGTGGCCTAGTATCTAAAATGTGTGGACTTAATCTTGCACATCTGAGTTCAGGTCACACAAGCAGCATAAAAAATCAATTTTTTAACTAATAAAAAATGTTTATGATATGTAACAACTTTATACACAGTGATTCACATGGCAGCAGCAGCAACATATAAATTTCCCATATGTGAAACAAAGTAAATACCAACTTTATGAACAAGCCCTGGACAATTACACAGTGGATGTTAGACTGCAAGTCTTTTTAGCAACAAATGCCCATGAAGGATTATAATGATACAGTGGCCAGACACAATACACAGGTGAAGAGTCTGTGCTAGAGTAACTAATAAGAAGAAAATGGAACTTGCTTTGACAAACACTACAGGAAGAACAATAAAACTGCCAAGCAAGCACTACAGTGGACAATGCAAAGTTGAAGAAAAGAGAGCAACTAAGAAATACCTAGAACAGAGATCTGGAGAAAGATATGTGGGTGGTGGGTTCCAGGTACAGCTGCAGGAAGACAGTGGCAGCAGCAAAAGACAGAGCCGGATGGAGACAACTGGTCTGTGGCTATGTGTCACTGGGAGTAACAAGGCGTAAGTCAAGTGAGATACTAGCACGCATAGCCAAAATCACTTAAAATAACACTCATTACAAGCACCTTTACCTTCCGGGAGGGCAGTTTAGCTGCCCAGTGCTAAAGATGTATTAGTTCAGCCCAATATGCATTAACAAGAACTATTAAAGTGCACAAAACTAACAAAACTTACGCCTTGAAAGAGCATGTCATTAACAGCACCATATAAAAACCAAAGAAGTACCTTCTTCCTCGTAAGTTCTTCGGTCAAAGTCTCATTGTCTCTGTCTTTCTCCAGCACCTCCTGTGTCTTCTGCTCATAGCTCAATGCGAGCTCCTCTAGTGCTTGCAGAACCTCTTTCACCTCGTTCATCGATGCTTCACTCAGTGACTGCTGACGCTGGGACTCGGCCTGAGCATTGTCACGCTCACGCTCCGCAGCTGCTATCAGTTCTTCCTGCTCAGCCATCTGCTCCTGCAGTTTCTGCACCATCTCAGTCGTGCTGCTGATCTCGTCGTCCTGACAACACATCACCATCATCAGTGCTTACTGACTCAATGACAAAACACACACAGCTCATCACATCTGACTTGGACGATAAACAACATGCGAGTAGGCAGAAACAGCACACAAAGCAGCCTCAGTACTCACATAAACTGTCCATGAGCTATTATAAACTCTCGTGTGAGTCAAAGTTTGTCATTTGATGGTCAGACAAAAAAAATTCCGTCAAATTCTCTTAGCATTCAATGCTCACTTCCCCCAAGCTCTGTAACTGTAACCACTCTTTTAGATATAAATGGTAGCTTCTGAGTGTAAATTATCACATGCTACATCTAAATCCTCTATACACATCTGATACCCATCATCTTTCACAATCCACATGAAATATTGTTGTTTTAAGTATTTTGGGAAGTTAAATTTCTCTTTCTATTTAGCAATTCACCTTACAACTGCAAGGGTGTCAATCAGATTCTTTTTCTAATGACGATGC
>Ga0049105_1000169_pt1 | contig 17343 bp, 9 predicted proteins | sample WorMetvaBAHAMAS1_FD_61260 | JGI IMG/M metagenome (GOLD analysis project Ga0049105, IMG submission 61260) | Worm MetaG Olavius vacuus BAHAMAS.1 | ecosystem: Host-associated > Annelida > Digestive system > Unclassified | place: Germany: Marburg | collected 2013-04-09
CAATGTGATAAAACCCAGTCTGCTGGACCTGTAAGAACTGCTCACATAAGTGTGCTGCTGACTGTGAACATTGTGTCACACAACCCAGCACGGAGCAGTTCTGATAATATTCCCTCTTAAGAAAATATATATTCTTTCACAATATCACAAAAAAAGATACAAAAGTACTTTTCCTGATTGTAAAGTTTGCAATGCAGTAAATGGCTATTCAACAAGCAATGTTCATTGCTGATACTAATGCAAGTTACATGTAGACAGTTAGCAAACAATGAGCATAGTTCATGAAACAGCAACTTATATTGTGCAAAGACAGTGATCATCCGTAGCAAACTAGTTCCTCTCTTGATCCAGACAATCATTAATCTTAGTATTCGCATATGATGAGCTAAAATATGCAACATAGTTGATAATGTGTCACGTGCATTGCAGAACAAGTCAACACAGACTATGCCGAGTAAACTCTCCAATGTTTAACTGTTAAACTGTTACTAAACACACTGCTCACCTATCTTGGAGCCACAGTAACTAAATCATAAACAGCTGGCCAGACTGACACGGGAAATGTAATGTTTTGTCCAATACATGTGACAACCTGAATGTGACAAAAAGCGGCGGCAAATCTTTATTTTACTTCATGACAGAACACAAACAAATGTAGACTGATGTCTGAGCAAAAGTGAAATGTGTGAACACTCAGTTATATATACACAACAAGTTTGACAGTCTCAATCCATTATATACAAAGACACAAGAAGAAATTTATGCATTTATCCATAAACATATTTTCACATTAAAATACAAACTGTACTATGTGATACTGTGAAAATAAAACTGTTGCTGTACAATTAATAATTATGGCTATAAGTTATGTCCACCTACGAAACAATTAATGAAACTGACAATGGAATGATTAATGTTCCAGTGGTGAGTGATCTTATCTGCATGGATTCAACATTCACTCTTTCATGACGAAGTGCAGAACTTGGTTACAGTGAAAGTTGAACTAAACAGGTTCAACAACAATTAAGCTAAAGTCTGTGCACAGTCACTAAGAGAAAATCTTACAAGGCACACGTACAATTATCACATGATGATGTGTCGGTGTCTGCATAAGACAGTTTATTTTTAAACCTGCATCTGACATGGAAATGCTTGCTACAACTGCATAATACAAGTGTAACAAGGTAAATGCATAGTAACAGAAGCAACGATTTTCAAGTAATGTTCTACAGATAACAGTCTAGCATACATTATAATGCATGGCTTAGTAACATCAACATCATTACAGCATAATGATAATAATAATAATAATAATAATAATAATCTTACAGTAACAACCACACAGTAAGGTAAAGGTAAACGTGGATTTGTATAGCGCCTCGTCGTGAACACACCTCTAAGGCACTCAGGTATGGCACGTGTTCTCAAGGGATCTCACAGTTTTACCTGCACACCCCGCGTTCATCCGCTAAGGGAATGAACCATGCCTGCCTTTGCCTTCCCAGCCAAGCTGGTACTCATTTACCGACCCCGGAGGGATGGAAGGCTGAGGTGGCTGGTTGGTTACATACTGAAATAGATGTCCAGCACCGGGAACTGAACCCGACACGCTCACCCAGTACTAACCGGGTCCGACGTAGATTAACCTCGTTGATCAAAGCCAACGTGCTAACCACTACGCCAGACCACCAGACCAGACAGTAAGTCATCCAAGCTCAGCTACTTGCTAATCCAATACCATGTTGTGATTGTGACCAAGACCACACTCTTAAGACTGCATCCAGAGGATATGAGACCAAGATCAAGACCAATATACTATGAGGTTCAAGATGCAAGATCACATCACTGTCGAGGTCAGCAGCATTGACACAATGCAATAGACAATATATGTCTTTCAATCAGTGTTCTACAGTAACTATTTGTGTATCTTGTAATGTCTACTATATATTGCCAGATAACAGTCAAAAGCTGCAAATTTTTATAGCAATATGCACTTAATGCTATATTAAGGCTGTATTACAACCATCAGCTATTGTTGAAAATTGGCACACATAATGCATGAAGTCGCAAACAGAAAAAGTTTTTAGCCTGACAAACCAGTAATAAAAGGTAAATTCCGAAAATAAAGTCTAAGACTCACCACAGAAAAACATAGAAAAACAGGGTTTTCAAAGTCCGCAAGTCCTAAGAACAGCAAACCTGCATCTAACATGGAAATGCTTGCCACAACTGCATAAGACAAGTGTAACAAGGTAAGTGCACAGTAACTATAGATAGCAAACCATCAACTGGTACGCTTCTGCTGGAATAGTGCATTTACTCTTGCTGTGAGCATGACTGTTGACCTTTTGACCTCAAAATCTAATCAGGTCATCTTTGTCTCTAACTGCATCAAAGCTGTAAATTTGGCAAAAATTCTCCCAAATGGTTCATAAAATATTGTGTTAACAAACTGTTAGCATATGACCACAGATGCATGCATTCTCTCTCATGCACAGCCTGGAAACAGAATGCCTCCAGCAGCTGTAGCTGCTAAAAGCTGGCATAGATACAACCATGTAATAAAATGTAACTCCATTATCAGACAAACAAGCATCCAGAGGCAGTAAGCAAGCATGAGATGCATCTGATGCACATTGGCTGTTGAGAGATGCAGTTCAGTGATAACTGCTGTCAATAAGTGCAGCACGTACAGTTGCATCCCGTGTTGGGTCCATAAACTCTTTGCCAGTGAAGTCAGTGAAGTTAGTGCACTCCAGGATTGCTGAATTTGGCACCTGTCATCAATCCATATGTTACATTTAGTAATAAGCAAACAAATCTGCCATTAGTGCTTTGATATACTGATCACCACTTGAGGACCATGTGGACTTATCAGGCAATCAGCTCACTCGAGTAATCTTGGAAATGATTATTAAAACTAGAAACACATATGCATTTGCTAGAAGCCAATGCATCACTGGCCGGGCGTTTCTTCACAGCGAAGTGTCGTCAATGTAGCAGATTGCAGTATTTCGGTTGCTTCTCAAGATATTATTGGGGCCGTATATCACAAAATATTAACGTAGCAACACTAAATTTGGTCAGTTTAAAGAGACCTTCAGTCCCCTTTGTCTTGCCAAATTTCATTGACATCTGTTAATGGGACTTCAAAAATTGCACCATCACATTTTTAAGAAAAAAATGCATTTTCAAATTTGTGCCCTCTCCTACCAACAACAGGGGACACAATGGAAAAGTTTTATGTGGGTGCACAACTGCATTCTTTCCGTTATACAAAAACATAAAAAGCTGCATTAAAATTTTACTTCCTCTTAGTGATATGGTGCGCACAAAGGGACAAATGCTTTTTCAAATGTTTGAAAGAGTATTTCTTCCTCTTAAAGAATGCTGAAATACGCATCAAAATTGACCTACAAATGGCGACAATATCGCTATTTGAATGAATAATCCTTTGGTGTGCCAATCCTTTATTCAAGTTCAAGATTCAGAGCGTGACAAACAAAAAAAACAAAAACTCCCAACTTTTCTTTCTCAAGCTGCTATGCGGATCTACACCAAACTTTGCATGAAGAGGATGTCCGTACCATTTTTGCACCCCCTTGATTTTTTCAATCAAACCAGTAATTTCTAGGGGACTCCGAAAATTTTTTTGGGAAAATGCCCCATGGCGGTTTTTGCCTATAAATTCCTAATTAACCAACCGAATCGCACCAAATTGCAACAACTTTTGTAGACCAATTACCTGCTAAACCCAACGGATTTCAACAACATTGGGCAAGGGGTTTGCCCCTGTGGGGTGAAAAAGTTGGCAATTTTTCGCGTTTTTTTTGGGCCGGAAACCCCAAATATTCATGGATTAGCATAAAACTCGGACCCTCCGAGGTGCCAAATTTCACGCTAATCTGCGAATTGTGTAGGGGCGACAAACCTCAAAATCGCCTGCCGAGTAATTGCAATACCGGCGGTTGCACGACCGGTAATGATCATGCGTCATCAAGCTAAGGCAAAGTTGCAACAACTGCTTATAAAACATGATTCAACATGATTCAAGCAGCTGTCAAAAAGATGCCAACAACAGTAGATCACGCCATCATTTCAGCGAATCAGAATTTACCTTGGACAAAGGTGTGTAGTTAGGGTGATGGTGCTTGTAAACTGGGTCGTTATCAGCACGATTGTATGCGCAGAGAAATGCCCAACGGCGCAGATCGCTGTCATTTTTGTCACTCGTGTGAAGGACGTTGCTGTGAAAGTACAAGGCATCACCTCAAACCACAAAACATACAATTTCTACTAATAATATTGACACTGCACTGTCACGTTATAATGTTGCAGCATATTTCTACAAATACAGTCACGCATGTTAACAAATTCAATATTACACAAATATAATTCAGCATCTAAATAAAAAGCAGTATTAAAATCAATAAAACTCTCAACAAAATAATACAAACCATGTTATCAGATTAAGATGTCAAAGCTCTTTCTTTCAGTGACTCAATATTACTCAGTCATTTATCTCATTTCAATCAACTAGTTTAGAATTTTCCTAATTGCACCAGTGCAGTAGTGTCTAAAATTACAATTTTTTGCTTCTTACAGTACTGGTTTAATGGTTCACATGCTACATTGTGAAGTGTCATTCTACGGTCAAGTAATAAGAACAAGATGCTAAGCTATCGCAGAGAGACTGCGCTGCAGGGTGCGTTATAGCTTTCGCCAAAAGTAGAAGACTGGAACTGGGAGACAATATTTTACGGACATTATAGGTCTATCTTCAACCACTGTGATATAATTGGCCTGAAAATCTGTCAAATTCCGTGAAAATACGCAAAATAAGGGCCATTAGGGCGTTCAAGGTCATTCAAGGTCATCGAGTCGGTACCAATCGAAAGCCCGTATGCGATTTCCTATTAGTGATTAATAGTAACTAACATACTATCTCGTACCGTTTCGGAGTTATCGCAGCTCATTGTTCAGATTTCACTCCAACGCGGTCACTTTGACTCAAAATTTCAGGTACAAGGGGTCGCCTCCCACCAATCACTTTTGCACTGATAGTTAGGCCAATGAATGCCTTACAACTTTGTCCAGACAGTTTTCACAAAGGTGTTACGGCTGAGGCGCTACCAGCGAAAATAGAGTGAAAATCGATGATTTCGCACCAATGCGGTCACTTTGATCCAAAATTTCAGGTATAAGGGGTCGCCCCCACCAATCATTTTTGCACGGTTAGTTAGGCCAAGGAATGCCTTACAACTTTGCCGCTGACAGTTTTCACACAAAGAAACTTTGTAGCAGCTTTTCTTCAAGTGAAGTCAGATTTTTTACGCAAATCGGCCGTTTTGCGTTTTTCAGAAGGAGACTTAGGGGCAACGTACGATGATCACCTTAGGCTCATTGAAAAGCGCGTAGTGGACTTCCTATTAGCATTAATTGAACTTTTTTCGCTAGGTGTTACGGCTGAGGCGCTACGAGCAATTATCAGTTAAAAATCGGCGATTCTGCTCCAACGGGGGCCAGTTGACCCAAAATTTCAGGTAGATGGGGTCGCCCCCCACCAACCATTCTTCTTCTCAGAAAACTAGGCTAAATGTTCTTTCATACGGTATATAAATCTGGACAGATCTTTCTACCGTTTTGTCACAATTCACGCATGTGACAGACGGACAGACAGACAGAATTTTCATCGCTAGACCGCGTCTGCATTCCGTGCGGCGCGGTAAAAAACAACACTTTTTCACCTGGCTGGAGGTCAGCATAGAGGTGTTCAAACTGTTTCGACAACTGCTGAATTCTCTCTGAGTCAGCAACTGTCTGACCATGAAGAAGATTGTGTTCAATACGACCGCAGCGATGAGTTCCTTTGAGCAGCTGCCAATAACACAACATCAGGACGCAGCATTCAGCTCACTCACATATCAACACATTAGACAATCTGCACTGCAACACAACACATTACCAGGAGACATTTTTACTGTGTGCCTACAAGTAAAACACGGGTATATTCCACAATATCATGAATGTGCTTGTAGTCTATCGCTCGTTAATCACATAAAATTGAAACAGTAACAGTCTGATTGCAATTATATAGTATATTACGATTATCATTCACACAAGAGTTGCATGAATTATGACAAAACACAAAACAATCTGTATTTACACATGCCACAACTGAATGTTACTAAATCACACAGGTGTAAGGGGACATGCATTACGAAATATGATGTGCACATGTAGAAAGACTAGAGACTGCCTTGTTAACAAGAATTACAGTAACCGAGTCGTCTGTAGTTATGCATCTATTTTCTCAGTCTTATACGACAAGCTTTGTCCACCATGAATATGTTAACAGAATAACATCAAATACAAAATAACGTCAACACAAAGAATGAAACATGTCGGTGTAGCATGCTGCAAGATTACTTATTCTCACTGGAAGGCTGACAGTGACACTGTTGCTGTTATATAATTATTGCCTACCTAACTTGTGTGTAGTATGTAATATGCAAATAAGCAAGTGTAAAAATAACATGTCACTCAGTGACTAACGAATCAACCGCAGCTGAACGTTATAACATCTTTCACAGTAGCCTAAATCGTGGAACCGTAGCTGTCATGACTTAAACTCAGATGTCAGTTTCTCATCATAATATCGAAAATAATATCCATAATAGCCAAAAACCCACTTCCAGATCTGGATTTAAACCCAGGCTGGCAAGAGCCATCAGCCCGTTAGCCCAGCAGGCATTGTGGCCCATAGTGGTGTTAGCCAACTATGCCATGAGGACAGACATACCTGCAAGCCACCATTGACTTTGGCACATTTATCCATCGCAATGAAGACAGTCACCAAATCAGGGCGTAGTACTCCATTTTTATACCAGTATCTGCTCACAACAGCAGAAGTTTTTATTTACTGTGACGATGAAACCAGTAATGTCAACACGTATCAATGTGCCAAACCAGCTCATTACATGACATTACATCACACACTATGGAACACTATCTGCTATCATCAACAGTCAACAAATGTCAAACAAGCTCATAACATGACATTGCATCACACTCTATGGAACACTAGCTGCTATCATCAACAGTCAACAAATGTCGACCTTCACTATACACAGCCACCTTCACAGCAGCCGAGATTCTCATGACCGTGTAACAACACCGCCTTAATTTGACTATATGATGTACACTTCTTAGTCTGCATTGTAATAATTAGGCCACCTGACGTATGTTGAAGATATTCTGTTTTGCTATTCAGCTATTTTGATCATGGACTCAGTCTAATCTCCCAGACGGCTCAGTGGAACCCTATCAAAAGTGCCAAATTTGACTTCGATTGTCGATCCAGTCACCTCTGAGTCACTCGTGTCAAAATGGAGCAAAACATTCCTTCAGAACTACAATCACTTGCCTATGTTGTCCCAAAATTTGGTGAAGTTCGGTCCACTAAACTCTGAGAACTATGCGCTACAAAACTGCACCGAGAAAAATGGCTGGCAAAAATTTGTTGACTCATTCACTGTACATTTCTAAAGAGTTTCTTAATTATTAAGAAATCTCTATGGATGAGTCCCCTGATATTGCAATAATCACACAAACAAACAACAATGTAACTAAAAATAGTGAATGATAATCTTTAGAAAACTACTAACATAAATACAGCTCAATATTCAAACAGCATTTGAATACAAGGTACCAATCACATTGATCAAACTCAGATGTTACTCTTTCAACACATGAAATCAAAATTTAATTTCCAAAACTAAAATGAGTAAACGCTGCAAAAGCAAGCCACTGCAGTGCAAGCTCACTCACAACAAACTTCTACTGAGTTGACAAAACTCCACCAATCCGTTCATCAGAACACGCATCAAACGTCACTCAAAAGTCTTCTCAAAGACGTTACGATGCAGCAGAACACTCGTTTGGGAAGAGTCGATTCAGAACTCGAATACCATAGCATTGCGGGTAGCGGTCAGCTTCAATCTTCTCAACGAGATCATCCGGTTTTGTCGACATCACCAGAAAATCATGTCTTGAACATGTTATGACGATGATGTAAATTCCTGACTGGCAACAAAGTCACGGACATCCGTCTTATCAGTTTTCAGTTCTCAGATATAGTTATAACAAAAGTTTTGCTACAAAATCAACATGGCAATAAGCCACCTCTGTTCACTGTCCAAAATCTCTCTTTCGAATCTCCCAGTTGTTTACCATCAACGATCGTCATCTTGGCAACCAGTACCATCTCCGCAGGAAAAATTAAGTAACAGCAATGCATGCAGCAAGCGAGCGCAACTTAACTAAAACCTCCTTACACTCATCACAACTCAGCCATGCATTACCAAAGTGCACTAAAATTTAGTAAGCTCGTGCATTACGGGTACCTGCAGGCCACAGAATGGTTAAAATACACTTCCAGTCAATCGAAGATGGTGGACAGTGCCAACACTAAAAATGGTCACTACAACTCAGCTGCAGATTGTCTGATTTTGTTGAAATGCGAGATTATGAATCCATGGAGGCAGTGAAATGGTTAAAATCCACTTACAAACCCAAAATGGTGTACAGCGCCCAAATTAGAAATGACTTAATTGCTATGGCTCAGCTTTGCATTGCCCAAGTGTGCTGGATTTGGTAGGCTGGTGCATTATTCATCTGCTGAGCTGGCCTTATGATTAAAACCGAGAATCAGTGGTGAGATGGGTGTCCTCAAGTTGTAATGCAGCCCCCGTTCTGGCTATATATGATATTGTCATTATGGCTGTTAATTTTTAAATTTCACAGAATACTGGATTTATGTCACAAAATGTTTCGACTGTCTGCACTATGATTGTTTTTATGTAACTTTAATGAAGCAATCTGCTGGTTGCCAGTAAGGATCTGTCAACTAGTTCATAACTGTCACATCTGCTGCTGGAATACTAGTGTTTGTTGTTAGTTGACATTGGTGGCCATCAATGATAAACAGGACTCATGTAATGTGCAATTACTGTCAGCCATCAGATAACAAGACACAAGTTATTACCCATAGTCCTGATGCCACAAGTGTTTTCCACCAGTTCGTGCTTCCTTCATCATTATCTTTGTATGATAATGGTACACCTCACCACCGAGCAGCTGCAAGCACCAGCATATTGTCAAGTGTTATAAGCGTTTAAAACTTGCATCATATTTATATGACTCATAAAACATATTAAAGCAACTTCAGAGTAAGAGCACTGACAGGTGTATGCAAAATGACATACAAATATGTTAATTGCAGCTTGTACACACATTTACGATGTCCCATCTTGACCACTACAAAGCAGTTGTCTCTAAGTCACCAAAAATCCTCACAAAAATTGCAACAAACAAGAGTTGAACATAGTGCTTTAGCTGTCAGCAGTATGTGAGCTATCACTAAACCTCTTTTACACACAAAATTAAAATTTGCACTTAATTGTTGGACAACGATGGCAAAATTATAATAATTTGACACAAACAATAACAAAGAAAAAACAAGAAACTCATCACGAGATGAGATAGCGAACGTGAACTTTCTTTACAGACAAGACCACCATATTATTGACCGCCACGAAATAAGCCCTACGGTTGGCGGTCCGATTCGGTAGTCTTTCCTACGACAACATCGTACACGCAGTACAAAATGCAATAGACTCGTGCATAACTTCCGCCACAGATCGACGCGGTCATTTGGCCCATCTCTACAGGAGACCTAACCCTTACCCTAACCCTAACCATAACCTAACCGTAACCCTAACCCAACGCTAACCCTAACCCAACCCTAACCCAGGTGCGAAAATGGCCTAGTCTGTCCGAATCAGTACAGTCGATGTGCTGAAGGCCTGTGACGCATGCGCAGAAATGGGCCAGTTATTGCGCAGTGTACCGATTAAAAATTCGCATCCGCATTTTACCCGTTAGATCCGCAGAAAAAATCCGCAGTGACCATCCGCATTTTACTCGTTATAAGATCCGCAGATCCGCCGGTCCGCAGATCCGCATTTTACCGAAAGCCGAAGAGTACTGACATCCTATCTCGTACCGTTTCGGACTTATCGCAGCGTATTGTTTAAATGTAGTTCAGCTCATTTTCGTCAATAAACTTCATTATTCTGTCAGCGTTAACTGCATTTTTACTTGTAACAAACTTTAGAACCATCGAACCAAAATAAACGCAGTCGTTATTATCCTGAGTAATGTAGTTGACAGACGCAGGCCAGGTTTCCAACATTTTTGCGTTTTTCAGCCCCCCTTTGGGGACTTAGGGGCAACGTACGACGATCATCTTAGGCTCATTGGAAAGCACTTCCTATTAGTGTTAATTGAACTTTTTTCGCTAGATGTTACGGCTGACGAGCTACGGGCGAATATCGGTTGAAAATCAGCGATTTCGCTCCAACGGGGTCGGTTGACCCAAAATTTCACTTAGAAGGGGTCGTCCCCACCAACCATGCTTCTTCTCAGAAAACTAGGATAAATGTTCTTTCGTATCATATAAAAATATTGCCGAAAATTTCAATCGCCTGAGTAGGGTGCACGAACGTTACAGACAGACAGACAGACAGACAGTCAGACGGACGGACGACAACATATAGCGAACATGAACATGAGTTCACGTTCGCTAACAAGCAAACGAACCTTTTCGCAAATTCCTGCAACTTTCTCTGAGCGTGCCACCATTCCTGTGACATCATTTCCTGGATGACTCCAGATAACTAGCCGACTAGCACGGCCCTCGCCATCAGCAAGCTGATGCAAAGTGCACAACAGCAGCATATAACAAATGAACATTGCAGTTTACACTACTTGCAGCCAGCTGCATGAAATTCACTCATAACTGTCACTCAAAGAGAACTATAACATTATCCAATCAGACGACATATTCAAACCCAGGCCAATGCCAGTAACCATTCTGATACAATATATGCTGTGGGTATCACGTGCATAAGAGAATGCCTAATTTAACTCATGATATGTGAACAAATACACAAGCAGCAGACGTGACACTTACATCCCACGCACGTTTCACAAGTGCAGAATCATTTGATAGCAGTCCTTTCCACACATTCTGCAGCTCCGCTTCATTGAGTAAGTTTCTACAAATAGCAGGTGTTCATTGTAAGCTGTGGCATTAGCACAAGCTACAGTTAATGAGGAATGTCCTCATAATTACGACACAGATCACATACAGTCACATCACATTTTCGACTGACAAGTCAGCAAAATTTGTCACAAAAGTTGCAACAAAAGTTACACACAGTATATTAGTGGTCAGCAGTATCTGGCCTATCACTAAACTTCTTACACACTAAATTATAATTTGCACTTAATCCTTTGATAACAGCAGTCGAACTGAATAAGTATCTGACATAAGTCACGTCACATTTTCAACGTGACAACAGTACCTACCTACAGTACCTAATCATCACCATCATCTTCTTCATTATCTGTGCACCAGCTAAGCAAGCATAAAAACTGAGAAACTACAGATCAGAAATTTACGTAACTTGGTGTGAATGTGTGCCACTGTCAACATTAAAATCATGAAATTTTGGTGACATTTGTCCTTGACCTTTGAACCTAAGAGCTATTTTCATATTGTTCAGTTAACTGCCCAAAACATAAAAAACTACCAGTAAGTTTTGATAGAATTTTACATGGTAACGTATGTTAGTTGGTTCTGTGATTTGCTGTGAGGGCGAGTGTTAGAGGCATACACTCACCCTCACAGCAAATCACACAACCAACTAGGCAGTTAACAAGAAAATTGGAAAAAATCACCTTTAGGAACTGATATTGTGTGCTTTTCGTACAAATGCAACTTTTCTTTTATTTGATTTATACACAAATCATCATTGCTCAGATGTTGCCTACTGCATGGTTGATAGTACTGAGTAGAAACTATAATGTTACTAATTAGTAATTACTCTTGTTGTTATTAACACTAATTTGCTTATTAAATGTCTGCAGTTGTCACCTCACAATAAAGCATCCATCATAGTCAAAAACCTCCTGCATCTCTGGAGTCACATCAAATGTGTCCGGGTCATACTGAAATTCTGCACACAATACATTTCTCAAATTTATCACCAAAAATACTGCAAAAGAACTTTACTGAAACATAATAATTGTGAACACCAGTATGCCTGTGAATATATAGTACGGTACTAACTGCATCCTTTGACAATTTTGGTATACAACATGTATACCAAAATAAAACATTATTATATTTAGTCCACAGTCAGCACATGTTAGCGATAACATATGACAAACTACACTCATATCTACTGAGAACATTCTTCAAGTGTAACGGTTAAACGATTAATACTAAAACAACTAAAAGATTTACCTAAAATGAGTGATGTTTTGGCAATGACTGTTGCCATTTTTGAGCTGAAAACTCTCCACTAGGATTCACTACAGTTGTAGCCGCAGAGTAGTAAGTTGTCGTAGACTTACTATTCTCTGCGGCTACAACTCCTACAAGCGACTTCTAGTGGAGAGTTTTCAGTTCCAAAAATGTCACTAATTTTAGGTAAATATTTCGGTTGTTTTAGTATTAATCGTTAAGAGTTATGTTTCGTTTCAACCGATGAGTTTATTGAAGAATTCTTCAAGTGCTTTGACACTGATGGTTGGGGAACATAAATGGCTACCAGGCTGTACACAAAGCCAACAGTAACAGATTTTAAGATGTAGATCATCAGCAGCACCTCACTTCATGACTTTGGATATGTGGGATCTTGTACATACGGATGCATGTACAGGGTGGTCCAGAAAAAATTGCAAAAAGTTTAACACAGTGTCATTTTGCAACCGTTTCCAGTAGAATCATGCAGTTTCACCAAATCAGAAATTAACTGGTAATACAAATACATGAATAATGGGCAAATTTTGAACATCGTATTAAATATTCTTTGCTTGGCAGCTGGTAAGAAAACTACTTTAAAAGCATCAATACCTGCAACATTTTCAAGGCTGTCATAACAGAAGAAAACTTTGCAAAAAAACAAGGTTACAAAAGTAACCAAAAATATTTCTACCCTAAGAATTAGTGACCTGGCTGTTCGTCTTGGCTGCAGTTAAAATTATTAATTAACTCGATATCTGAACCAGTTCACTCAGAACGAGGTCGATCGCTACCACTGAGGTTTTTAGCAAAGCAATTCGTAAGAAATTGGATAGCATATGCCATTTCCACTGTCCCACTGCTAACTCAACAATCACTTTTTCAGCAGTCCATACAGCCTATTTCAGTTTGCGAAGTCTTTACTAGCAGTTAATCTTCAACTGTCAAGAGAAGTCATGTTCACATGCAGGCTGCCATTGTTCTTATCATGTATCCAGTTCCGGCTGTTTATCAAAGAATATTTAACCAACTGATACAAATTCTGCATTGGCTGGTTGACAGTGATCTTTTCCCAGCATTTTGGTGAAAACCGTGTGATTCTATTGCAAATGGTTGCAAAATGACAGTGCATTAAACTTTGTGCAATTATTTCTGGACCACTCTGCACATGAAAACACACCACAATGTTGCTTTAATTTACCAGTAAATGATACTACACAATATTTTTACATTTGTCCAGTATCATGGGATTTTAAACAGAACTGAAGTTGTGCTGAATAAGCACATGTCGCACTGGTGCACAGTACATGTGGCTTATACTTCTGAATGTTCATAAAATGTACATGGTTTGTACAGCATCACTGCATCAGCGCAGTAGAACTATACGCACATGTTACTTGTGTGCTGCGAGTACTTCATACACTCTTGCAGAACACTAGTATTTGTTGATATACTAGCGAAAAGCTGGTAAGACATACACTGCAAGAACATGATGAAGTACTTTATAAAGCTATATAGATTCCATAATTTTACAAAAGAATACAGCGTTCTCCAAATAACATACGACGAACTGAAAAGATGATGTGCTGCAATATACTGTTAAAACAGTAAATTTAACACTTGCCGACTACTCCTCCAGGCTTGTCCAGCTTTGGTTTCTTTCCTGTTGCTGCCATCACTATTAGTGAACTGTGAACTCTTCAGACAGAGCAATATGACTGCAAGCACAACACACAAACAGTTTAATCTACACGTCAGATTTACACTCATCAGGAGAAAAAAACGGTCAGAAATATGCATTACATGTAAATCATGTCTGATAAATGAACATTTTCCTGCTGCTAGCTCAATTTAGCTGAAGACCTTACTTCACTCCAAACACTTAGTTTGAATGCAATCCCAAAATACATGTCCAACAACAGTAGCAAATTGCTACTTACATGGTGGCTCACAATCCACCACTCATGTGGTACATATGCACATGACAAAATCACATGTTCCATATCGAGGATGGCAAATAGATTCAATTCATTATAGCAATGTTGGCACTCTTTCTTTCCTCGTGTGTTCACTAGTTACTGGCAATGCACATAGTCGACTGTGTGCACAGCAGATGGCAAATGCTATTCACATAGTCATTTGGATGGAGAAGACAAATACGTGCAATGTCTTGTGCACATACAGGCTATGCAACAGACTGCAATTCGCTATTCCCATCTATGAGGTAGGCTAGCAGTTCACTTGCTTCGATGCTGCTGAGGCCTGTTTTAGGTCACTAATTAACAAACTTCTCTAATGATGACTGAAATAATGTTTAAATAGTTTTAATAACTATAAGTATTTGTAGAGACAGTGTCCTAAGGTCCGAAATTTGACACCCCATTTACCAAAACTGCACGTCTAAAAGTTATGTCGGACCTTATCAGGCCAGTGGCTGATCTGCCATCGCGAGCCTTGTTGCGGACAGCACTTAGTGGCGATCTGTATGTGCCATGAACACGTAGAAGGTTCGGAGACACAGAGTTTGCCGTTGCGGCCCCACACGTGTGGAAGAGTCTACCTACTGACATCAAACTCAACTGGTCGATGACAACGTCTTTCAAACGCCGTCTTAAAACTGTTTTATTTAACTGGGGCTTCTGTGAATATATGTAAATGGCTCTGTAATGGCCTTCCGGTCTTTTAGTAGGGAGCGCAATATAAATACTTTAGTTACAGTTACAGTTACAGTTTGGTCATATGTAGCAAATTCTTTGTGGTATTTCTAAAGTGCCATCCATATTGGTGTACTGCTCACTGTCGTAGCGATTCATCTTTAAGTTGCAAATTATGATGGTAAGTTAATGATATATCCTTTTTCCAGTCTTATGTTTGTTTTCACAGTGACACTTACAGTTATAGCAGGATTAGGCTTAGTCGCGGGCTGGTGGTTTTAATCATGGTTTGAAACTTTATTTTATGGTTACACTAGGTTTGGTTTAGGGTGAGGTATAGGATAGGGTTAGAGCTAGGGTTTGGGATAGGGCAAGGGTGCCAGCACTGGTAATTACTGAAGATTAGCAAGCGACATTGAAAGCAATCAAAAGCTAGTAAAGGCTAGTAAAGAATCAGAAGGCATACTGGCAACACAATTATGCTGTTTTTACCGCACTGCATAGAATGCAGACGCGGTCTAGCGATGAGAATTCAATCCATCCGTCCGTCTGTCAAACTCGTGATTTGTGACAAAACGAAACAATGATTTGTCTAGATTTTAATACCACACAATAGATCACTTAGCCTAGTTTTCTGAAAAGAAAAATGGCTGGTGGGGCAACCCTTCTACCTGAAATTCTGGGTTAACCGGCCAGTGAAATCGCCAATTTCAGTCTACATTCGCTCATAGCACCTCAGCAGTAGCAACTAGCAAAAAAAGTTCAATTAACACTAATGGGAAGTCCACAATGCGCTATCCAATGAGCCTAAGATGAACATCGTACGTTGCCAGTAATCCCCTAAAGGGCAGCTTGAAAATGCAAAACAGCCGTTTTCCATCTAAAATCGCACTTTGCTTGAAGAAAGTCTTCTACTTTGTGTGAAAACTGTCAGCAACAAAGTTGTAGGCCTATGTATTGGCCCATCTATCTATGCAAAAATGATAGGTCACCTTCTGTGAAAATTTGGCACCCCCTTCCAAAACGCCGATTTTTATCTATTTTCACTGGTAGTGCCTCAGCCGTAACACCTGGTGAAAAAAGTTCAATTAACACGAAAAGAAAGTCCATGACGCGCTTTCAATGTACTTGAAAAGAATAGTATATGTTGGCCCTAAGCCCCAAAGGGGGCTCTAAAATGCAAAGTGTCCAATATTTAAATAACAATCTGCGATAACTCCAAAACAGTACTGGTACGAGATAGGATGTCAGTTACTACTAATCACTAATAGGAAGTCACATACGGTCTTTTGATTGGTACTGACATAGGTGACCTTGAATGACCTTGAAGCCCTTATTTTGCTTTATTTCACCGAATTCGATAGCTTTGCAGGCCTATTATGTGCCTTTACGTCACAGTGGTTGAAGATAGACCTATACTGTCTGCAAAATATCGGCTGCACTTTCGGCAAAAACTGACCCACCCTGCAGGGTGGTCTCTCTGCGACAGCTGAGCTACTTGTTATCTGTCCGATAGCTATAGCAAATAGCATGGGACAGATTATAAAATCGGTTTGCGTCTGTCTGTCTGTCTGTCTGTGTGTCTGTCTGTCTGTGAGCACTCTCACGGTCGCATTTCTTGATGGATTTTCACCAAAATTGGCACAGATGTAAGAACCCCGAAAAGTAAGAACGAGTTCGTTGGGGGTCAATATCGCACCACCCCTTCCCCTATTTTGCCCCCCAAAACTCCCATTTTAGGCCAATAGGTGCTGAAAACCCATGCAAATATTAAGTAATCCTATATCTGCCTTAAATGTACGCGAAACGCCGAAATTTTCGCGACTTCAAGGAAATCGGGGTCGAGGAACACGATGGTGACATCAGATTTTAGACTGGAAGTGGAAATACAGCCGTTTTGCGCATGCGCAATGAAAAATATGCAATATAATGCTCAGTTATGAAAAATATGCAATATAATGCTCATTTATGGCCGAATTGCCGAAATTTCCTCATCTTAAAGGAAATCGGGGTGGAGGAACATGATGGTAACGTCAGATTTTAGACCGGAAGTGGAAATATAGCCGTTTCTTGCATGCGCCATGCATCCGGTCATAATTATAGGAACAGTTCGTTCATTGTGGACGTGGGTATGGGGCAGATACCATGTTCCACAGAACGCATTTCTAGTTTAATGAGTAAATTTAGAATTTAACATAACATAACATATTCGTTTATTACCGTTAAGACAGAACGCTCAACTCTACAGTACAATCTGTCACGCAGGACAGCGACTATATACATGGCTAGTGCCTATGCTGCCACGCAGGACAGCAA
>Ga0049105_1000170_pt1 | contig 17332 bp, 9 predicted proteins | sample WorMetvaBAHAMAS1_FD_61260 | JGI IMG/M metagenome (GOLD analysis project Ga0049105, IMG submission 61260) | Worm MetaG Olavius vacuus BAHAMAS.1 | ecosystem: Host-associated > Annelida > Digestive system > Unclassified | place: Germany: Marburg | collected 2013-04-09
CACAGTCAGCAGCACACTTATATGAGCAGTTCTTACAGGTCCAGCAGATTGGGTTTGTCACATTGGGACCCTTACGCCATGCATAGAGGCGGTTGCCTAGAGTTGTATTATTGTAACATGATGGAGTGGTGATGGTGGGATTCAAGCCTTATCTGCAAGACCAACTGGTTTCCTTCAGTGCTTTGACACTGTTGGTTTGGTCATATGACCTGTAAAAATCGTCCCCGATATGACCTATAATGTGTTTGGTGTGACGTTAAGCCTTGCTCAATCAATATGTTTGCCCGACTGTTTGTGTGCCTGCGTGAAACTTCATTTAACAGTACTGACGCGGATCGTCGTGAAAATTTTACCAAAGTTATATCTTAAATAAGGAAGATATCATTACATTTTGGAAGTCATTCGCCTCTGGATCCGCATCTAGGAATTTTAAGGATTATTCAACATTGCATGATAGGGCATTTGTTCACAATTTGGATCATATCTCTGGAAAAATGATTGGATCTTCATAAAAAAATTTTAACAGAGATGTAGGCCTATCTTTGGACGAGAAAGTCCCAATAAATTTTCGAAGTTATCTGCAACCGCAGTGGCGGGGGTCTGCGCTCTCCGAGTGAAGATAGACACACAAACAAATGTAGCCCAAAGACTCTAGTTTTGGGCATTCGTTACTGTGGAAGCACACTTCTGTCTTAAACTTTTCGGTTCCGAAAACTAGTTCACTCCCATCTTTTCGCTATTCGACTTGTGCAACATTGCGCGGCCATTTCAGCAACAGCTGAGCTCTTGTTTTTTGTCGACGTCTGTATCTCATTGTGTTGTGTGTTACAGTGGTCAAAGAACCTCCGTACCAAGTGGCGGAGACCGGCTACGGCGGCTTCACGATGCCGATTGACGTGTACGTCAAGAACAACGGTGAGCCGAAAAAGATCAGATTCCAGTACGAGTTGTTTCTCGGCACGGTCGGCACCGTGACACACAACCGCTGCGAGAAAATTACTTTCCAACAACCTTCTCCGCTGTTTCGCGAACGACTCGTACACGCAGGCGCTGTAAGTGAGCACAGTTTCTAGCATAAACGTGCGTTATTTAGCTACTGTAATCTTTACCTTCCTCCATGAAAGATTAATAATTAGTCTCCTGGACGATCGTTCCTTGCCACTGGTACCCATAACCCCATGAGTTCGGGTATTCATATGCTGAAAGAATAACAGTTGGTATTGTCGTATGAGAGAAATGTGTTACGCACTTATCTGATTTTTATTTCAGTGCATACCAGTTAGCTATATGGCGAGGTTTGAAGCATTTTATACTACTTCTGCCTGCCAGCTTATTTCCTTAAACAACTACAACGAAGATATATGTCTGCGTTTGTTTCGTGTTAGTGATTGTTGTTTTAGAGCGCTTATAAATGCACTTAGTTACTTATTTATAGATAAGTAAATAGACTACTTCGAAAGGGATAGGGCCTCAATTGTACCTGGCTAAATTTAAGTCAAGAGAGTTCTGCGGATAGTGAGTTCACCAATTTGTACATCGTGTTCAGTGCATCGGAATGAATAGATTCTACAGTTTCTTACGCAGAGTAACTGAAGGTCTGCGTTGTGTACGGTTTGTTTAAATGACTGCAGCGAGCAGTATTACTTCCTGTCTGACAGATATATACCTGCTGTCACAGCATTTGCAGCGAGGCGGCTCGATGTCTCACAGACAGGGGTGTTGGGCTGAAATTTCGAGGGTATTTTTTTTATCTTAGGTCAGATTTCCGAACACAAATGCTCGAGAGCAAATTGAGACCATTCTGTAAACTGCGTTGAAGTTCAAATCGATCGCGCTTGTTTCAAGGAAGGAGCATCCGGCAGAATTTTGGGTGGAAAAGTGGAATAAAAGGAAAGAAAGAAAGAAAAGAAAAGAATATATCGTCATTAGTAACAATTACGACTACATGTTACGATGCTTGTAGATGCCGCCCGAGTGTGGCGCGTTGATACCGCGTGAAGGCGACGAGTCGTCGTCGACGGGCGACTCAAGTAACTCGAGGTACCCGACGGCTGACGTGGCACAGGGCGGCGTCGAGCGCGGTCTCAGTTCCGTCAGATCAGCCTCAGCGCCCCTGCCTTCGTTACCAGACCGTGGCGATACTGACGACGTGAGTAATCTCTTCGTTCGATATTGCCGATCACTTATATATACTGATAAACGACGAGTTCATCTCACTCCCCAGATGGCGCCTGCAACAAGTCCACTCCGGCAAAGCCTAAGCTTAGAATTTTTACCGCGCTGCATATTATGCAAGGCGGTATTAGCCATGAGAAAAATGTCTCTCCGTCCGTCTATCCACCTGTCCGACCGTCTGTCAAACGCGTTAATTGTGATATAGCGAAAGAAAGTTCTGCCAGTATTTATGTACTGTATGATTGGCCGATCATCATAGTTTTCCGACAAGAAGAATGGTTGGTGGGGGACGACCCTTCCATGTACCTGAAATTTTAGGCCAAACTGACCTCGTTCCTGCAAAAATGCCGCTTTTCAATCGATATTCGCTCGTAACGCCTCAGCCGTAACATCTAGCGAAAAAAGTTCAATTATCACTAATAGGAAGTCACTACGCGATTTCCAGTGAGCCTAAGATAAACAGCGTACGTTGATCTTAAGTCTCCCAAAGGGGGGCTCAAAAGCGCAAAATGGCCGTTCCATCTAAAATTGCACTTCACTCGAATGAAGCCTGCTACAAAGTTTCTTTGCGTAAATACTGTCAGCGACGAAGTTATACGGCATTCACTGGCCTATCTAACCGTGCAAAAATGGTTGGTGGTGGACGTCCCCTTCTACATGATATTTGGCCGAAACTGACCCATCCCCTTCAAAAACGCCGATTTCCAATCAATATTCGCTCTTAGCGCCTCAGCTGTAACACCAATTAACACTAATAGGAAGTCCACTATGGGCTTTCCAGTGAGTCTAAGGTAAACAGCGTATATTGCCCCTAAACCCCCGAAAGGGGTCTGAAACGACGCAAAGTGACCGTTCTCCGTCCGGCACATTAATCTGCGATAACTTCGAAACGGTACGAGATAGGATGCAAATTAGTATTAATCACTAATTGGAATTCGCATATTGGGCTTTCGAAATCGGTGACCTTGAATGACCTTGAACATCGTAATAGCCCTTATTTTGCGTTATTTCACCGAATTTGATAGCTTTGAAGGCCGATTACGTGAAAGTGGTTGAAGATAGACCTATAATGTCTGCAGAATATCGTCTTCCAGTTTTGGCCAAAACTGACCCACGCTGCGGCGCGGTCTCTCTGCGATAGCTGAGCTACTTGTCGAGACCCGGTGTCGAGACTCAGTTTACACAATTTTGGTCAGATTACGGAGTCTTCGACCAGTTTTTTTTATCTTAGGTCAGATTTCTGAACATAAATGCTCGAGCACGAATTGAGGCCATTTTCTGTAGGCTTACATTGTGCTTAGGTTTCTAATTACAAGCAGTGGTTGGTTACGCGTTAGAGGTATTAACTGTGCAGTCTACTATAATCTTTGTATAGAAATGTTACTGCTGTCGTATCGTTGCTTCCGTAAATGCAACTAAATTGTTAAAGCGCTGGAATATGCACTCTTGTTTTGCGTTTCAGACTGCGTCAGTTTGTGGTTATTTTTCTCTTTACAAATTTTGACATACAGTTCAGGCTTTTGTGGTGAAACGGAATTTTATCAGTTGTTGTCTGGTTGTGTTGTAGTATCCGTACCCGAGCGGCGTCGAGTTCTACCCACAACCCGCGACGACAGCGAAAGTTGCCGCCACTGCAAGTCTGCAACAGGCAGCGCCGGTAGTAGGACACGGACCTGGTGGACGACCTCTGTCCTACCTTCAGCGTCGTCTGCACTGCCGCGTCCCGCTAAGTGCTGCTAGCCGCCTGCCGTCGGTCTGCGACGACCTTCCAACTGGACCCGCCACCGCCGACCGTGGAACGGCAGACTCGGATGACGTGATCGTCGTGGGCTGCGGCTGGACGAACGACGCGAAGCGCGCTGCGACGAAGGTTCAGCCGAAGTTGGAGCCGGGTGTTCATCCGTTCAGCGGTCGTAGCGAGTCTTACTTGCCCATCACGCAGCAGCACGAACCATCTCGTCGGGATGTGCCTACGACCCACAATCGTGACGTTCACGGACCTTCTGCACCTCTCGGTTATGCTGAGCCGTCGAAACCCACGACGATCGCGCCGTCCAACGTCGAGCAGTCGTCGGTTGTACATAGCATCTCCGGCGCACCGCGAACACAACCGCAGACCGTTCTAGAGCTGCGCCAGAACAGCGAGTCAGTCGTGAAACGTAGACGAGGCCGACCGCGCAAGTACCCGCCGAAGCCGACCGCCAGCAAACAGCACAGCAAGTCGACGCTTCCGACGAACGCTGATCCTGCGCTTCATCGACTACAAGACTTACCAAACGACGCGGTACAAGACCGGTTGATTTGTGATAAGGAGAACATATCACCACGATCATCTGTCGTCGTCGCCGCTAAACGCAACGCTGACGAACTGGACCGCAACATCTGGACGTCGAACGCCCTCCGTGACGCCGCCTGCAAGTTGAAATCGTTTCAGACTTCCGGCGTGATGACAAAGAAAGCCGTCGGTCTACACGAGCGACAAAAACTGGCGGAGCTGCCAGTCAACGTTATCCTGTCCGATGACGGCAATAACTTTCGGAAGAAACCAACAGAAAAGATGACGCCCAACTTCCGGTTAAAAGACTTCGACAAGGACACACTGCTGTCGATGTGGAACGCGCTCAAAGGTACTCGACAGATGGACGACCAGGAAACGAACAGTTGCAAAGATCGGATCGGCGACTCGATGAAACACCAGACTACAGAACAACGCGGCGTCACAACTGAATGTGTCGATGACAGGCGTCGTGACAAAGTGGAAAGCTGCACGACGGAGCATCAGAAACGACCTGATCAAGTTCTTCAGACTCCAGTGTTGGAAGCTGGACAACCTTCAGACACAAAGGTTTCATCCCAGCAGGCAGCGGTCAAGACCGTTCACTGGAAATATCCGGAAACTGACGACGTCACACGGTCAGACAGCAAGGTTCCAAACGCCAAGTTTTTCGACGAACCTTGTGCTGCCGACTTACCCAAAACGTCTTCACCGTTTGTTGACGATTTCGATGACAAGCTGCCATTATTGGAGTCGCTTGGTAAACCACTGTTCACGTCTACACCGGTCAAGCTTGCAGACGTTGCCTCGTCGGCACGCAGCGCGCCGGTTCCGTGCAAACGAGCTCGCGTGAGGTTCCGGCCGGTGACGCAGGCCATCGACAACGACGAAGAAGATGCTAGTGACAGGGTAGAGTTATCGAAGCTGGCGGCGCTACCGTCCATGCAGCTCGGCGCCGTGCCTAGCGCCACTCAGATTAGCGGCGTCCGCCCGGCGGATATTGTCCGCGCGTTCAGAACCATCGACAACGTTGCAGCCGCGACATCAACGTTAGCGCTGCAGTCGCGCGGAACCTCGCTCGCCGTGCCGTTCGCCGTGCCGCCGCAGCAGACGAACGTTCAGACATCGGCAGACGTTTATCAGCCGCCGTTAGCTGAGAAGCAGATCGCCGCGGGTCAGCCCGAGCACCCGGTCGTCAACGAGGCTTCTTCACCGGCGACAATGACGACGACGTGTTCGTCAAACGACGCTTCGCCACCGCCGAGCGAAATTGTGCCCGGACAGCTGCTGCATTTCTACGGCGCTCGCTACGACGGACAGCCGTACAACCTTAGTCCATCGACGGGCGGCTTCGTCACAAAGGCCGCCAGAAAACGGCCGATCATCGACGACTTTGACGCGCCGGACCGGAAACGTTTTCAGCCGGAAGTGCCGGTGACGTCAGCGGTAGCAGTCAACACGGGTCACGTAACCGGCGACGTCGCGGCGCCAACATCCGTCCGGCAGCCGGTCACTGCGGGCGAGCTGGCGCAGCCGGAGATGAGCCGACCAGCAGCTGGTAGCCGGTCCCATCCTGCGGCGGAAATGACGTCACGTGACGCGGTGCGACGAGCGCCGAACGGCGTGCCGGTGGACGAGCTGATGCGACTGCAGCGCAAGTTGTCGACGCTGAGCAGTGCCGCGACGCTACGACGTGTCGTTCAGATCATCGGCGAGACCGGACGATACTGCGTCAACGACGTCACGTTCGACTTCGACCTCTGCAACCTCGACTCGACGACCGTCACGCGCCTCATTCAGTGTCTCGACACCGCCGCTCTGCTGTAATGATAGATGCATTGACTTCCGCGACAGCTGCTACCAGTAGCGGCACTAGAAACAGGCGGTCTTAGAGCAACAGACAGCTTGTTTTTTGTTTGTAAATACGTGCAGAGAATTCGCGTAGCCAAGCTCATATAGAATGACAGCTGCACTATTGTACAGATGAAGTTTTGTTTTTTGATTCTTTCCGTAGCGATATGATCGATGTCATGTTGTTTTAATGGGTAATTTACGGGTAATTTTTGTGTCTCTAATGTAACTTAAATTTGTTTGTGACAACGTTTTATGGACGTATGTGAACTCGTGTCGAAGTACTTATGACAACAATATTGTCAGTGACTGTCGCTGTTCTGCTATACGGCACTATCTTAATACAGGGTCTTTTCTTTGCTGTGCATATTTTTGTTGTAAATAGTTCTTTATCAAGATGCGTTTGAGATTAAATTTGATAATATAATATGTTAGATAGATATCATTGACTGACACATGCTATCGTATTAATGTGATCGTTAATAGAATATTTTATGGTAGTCTGGAAAAATATTGGCAAATAAATTTACAATGACGCCTGGTAATTTACACGAAATTGCTTATACGCACTTCACTGAAAATGTACAAGGGTGACAGAATATATAAGTTGACTAAAGAGATCAGCTACGTGAGCTCTGTCCGTCGCTTACTGCGCTTTTACTACACATGTATACATGTACAACAAAACATGCAGTGAAAATACTATTAAACTAGCTATGGCAAATAGCCCACAAATGTCCACAAATTTTAATGCTAGTTAACCACTTAATTACGCTACAAGCTCGTAACTACGAATATAAACTCTCAACTGTGGCACTTACTTCTCGCTATAGGCCTATTCCCCCGACTTCATGTTCTAGTCTGTTTAAACAATGTTTTTGTCAGACTCGCCAATGGAATCGCTTTATCGCATTTTGCCTTTACCTATGTATTTTGCTAGTTTTTTTGTAAAACAAATATCTATGTTTTATTCAAACCCTGTATTTATTTGTGTCTGTAGTGTAAATTTTCACCTTACAACCGACACAAGGACCTTCTGACTAATGCTGTAGTAGTTTTTACGCGTTGTTTACATTACACTTTGTCACAGTTTTATCCATACAGCGCCACATCCTCAGGCAAACATAACGTTTTTTGGATCACGGATGTAATGTATATAGCCTGGACATTCCTTGTAACAGAGAAAAAGTATAAACAACTAGAGCAAAATTTTGACATATGAGACAAAAATAGTACATGACCTACATTCGCACCCATCAATCTAGACGGCGGCTAACATACATTACAACATAAAAAGGAATATTTTTTTGCAAAAAAACTTGGCAAAAGCTGCCAGCTAATTATTTTATTTATTACGCGTAAGTGCAGCACAACAAAGAACATACAATACGGAGTAGAAAAAAATACTAATACAATAATATTCCAGATATGATACACGATATGCGAGCGTTCAAAACTGACTATAGCCAGCTTAATCTAACACACTAAGACATGAAGATCAACAAGAAGCTTAGCTGTCACAAAGAGACCAGGCGACTGCTGCCTGCTGCCTGGGTCAGTTTTGGCCAAATATAACTGGAAGACTATATTTTGCCGACATTAAAGGTCTATCTTCAACCACTGTGACTTAAACGGCCTGCAAAGCTATCGAATTCGATGAAATAGCGCTAAATAAGGGATATTACGCCGTTCAAGGTCATTCAAGGTCACTGATGTCTGTACCAATCGAAAGCCCGTATGTAACTTCCTATTAGTGATTAATACTAACTTACGTCTTATCTCCTACTGTTTCGAAGTTATCGCAGATTATTGTTCAAATTTTGGACACTTTCCTTTTTTAAGAACCCCCACCCCTCTGGGGGGCTAAGGGGCAACGTACACTGTTCATCTTAGGCTCAAGGAACGCTCGTAGTGGACTTCCTATCCGTGTTAATTGAAGTTTTTTTCGATAGGTGTTACGCTGAGTCGCTATTCGAGCGAATATTGATTGGAAATCGGCGTTTGTAAAAGGGCTGATCAGTTTCGGCCAAATTTTCGCGTAGTAGGAAACGTCCCCCGTGAACCATTTTTGCACGAATAGATAGGCCAGTGAATGCTTTGCAACTTTGTCGCTGATATTCATACAAAGAAACTTTGTAGCAGACTTTCTTCAAGTGAAGTGCAATTTTACACGGAAAACGGACATTTTGCGTTATTGAGCGGCTTTGGGGAGCTTAGGGGCAATGTACCATGTTCATCTTAGGTTTATTGGAAAGCGCGTAGTAGACATTCTATTAGTGTTAATTGAACTTTTTTCGCTAGGTGTTACGGCTGAGGCGCTAAGAGCGAATATCGATTGAAAATCGGCGTTTTCACTCCAACGCGGTCAGTTTGACCAAAATTTCAGGTAAAAGTGGTCGACACCCACCAACCCTTTTTCTTGTCAGCAAACTAGGATGAATGGCCTTTCGTGTGGTATAAGAATATAGGCGGAACTTTCTTTCGTTTTGTCACAATCCACGCGTTTGACAGACAGACGGACAGACAGACAGACAGACGGCTTTCTCGTATTACACCGTGCGTTGCATTACATGCAGTCGCACGGTAAAAAACTGAAAAAAACATCGAGGTGCAAAATAAACCATTTACCAGGCTATTGCTCACGGAAGTTGAGCTTTTTACATTAAGCTAATAGGCAGAAATTTCGTGACCGCCGAAGATCCCCAAATTTATATCATCTCGGGCTTACGTGGGCTGTCGGCGGTTCCGTACAGTGTAGACGTAAACGCTGCCGGTAAAAGGAAAATACGCGGAGAAGCGAAGCAGCGATGTGAACACGTGTTCGACGCATAAGTCAGCGCGTTAACGCCATTACTTGGACTCGACGTTCCGTGAGTCGGCGACATGACTGACGGTCGACGACACGAGTCTGCCTCGCAGCAGACCGCTCTACGAGTCTCCCAGCATTTTACCGTAGAGTCCTGGGACCTTCGCCGTGCTAACCTGCTGCTGATTTCATGTAAAAACTCCGAGCTTGTAACAGCCGCTGGACGACCTTAGTTTAATGCGCAGCGTGAATCCGGGCTCTGTCCTACGACATATTCGACACTGCATTCGACATAGTCACCCTGCAGACCCTCTGGGAAGAGCTGCTACAAGAACACATCAATGGAAAAAAAACAATTTTTCATCGTTTTCATCATTTTTCTATTCGCTGCAAATGGCACTGGCGCGACTTACTAATCTGTGCACGACTAAGTCAGAAACATGACCAAGCTTGTCAGAGATCGTGACACGTGAGCAAAGTCTTCCAACATTGCATTCACAAGACGCGATAAGATATGATACGATATGCACGGGTACGATTTAACGTACTTCAAAGTTCTAAACGCTGACGAGTACTCGAGTCGAGTACCAGCTTAGTAATCTAACGTGCGACGTTTAACCTCAGGTAGCTTGAGTAATTCTATCAACATTCGCAGCTGCTGTCCACCGGCGACGGCCCGTTCTTCAAAGGTGACTAACTTGTCACCATCAGTGAAATCTATTGCCCTGTCAGAACATACTCGTGATTGGCATTCCACGACTCCCAGTTTGTTGTTAGGTGTCGTTGTTTATCGAATTAAACGGCACCGCGACGCCCTACGCTGCGCTACTCTATTGCACTATTTTGACCTCAACTAATCAACGTCAAGCATGAAATACGAACCAAGAGAACATCTACAGAGTGTTCTAATAAAAAGTAAGCTCCTGACTTTTGTTGAAATTTCAGCAATGCATGCAGATTTTTGCATGAAATTTATACAACTGTTAAACAATAAAACATACACTTTACTAGTTTTGTCAAAATACATCTGAAAATGACAAAATTATGCTCTTTCAATGGAAAAAAACAATTTTTCATCGTTTCGGGCGTCATGCAGAACTTGCTGCAAGTGAACTATCTGGGGTTCATTGAAACTCTCCAGATTTGTACCCGCTGGACTATTACATCTGGGACGCCATGCTGAAAGAGTAAAATAATCCCCAGCCGAAGCCTAAGACGACTGATGTGTTGAAAGTCACCCTGCAGACCCTCTGGGAAGAGCTGCTACAAGAACACATCAACAAGGCGGTGGCGAACTTCACCAAGCGCTTGACTACCAACATGGCTGTGGCAGCCAATTGTGGTCACGTTGAGCATCTGCAGTAACTCTGTCCATCTCCAAGTCATCATTATCATGTCATCGTCAACAAACCGACTCTTTTCAGAGCCACCAACAGACTACCGGTGAAGTCTACGTTTGAAACTCTGAGAAATGGGGCGGGGGTTGTTTCAGTCGAAACAGCATAATTTTGTCATTTCAGGGATAATCTGATAAAACGCAGTGATATAGTGTACATTCTATTTCTTAACAGTTGTGTAAAATTTCGGCAGAAATCTGCACGCACAGCTAAAATATAAACAAAAGTCACAGGAGCTTACTTTTTATTAGACCACTCTGTAGATGTTTTCTTCGTTCGCACTTATGGACACCCTATAGGCCTATTCGTCTCATTTGTATCGCAGAATACACTACAGTTTGCTGAAAGCAGTACACGAAAGATATACTGCAGGTTACTCAGGCCTGATTGAAACCATCGTAATTATACAGATAGTAATAATTAATAATCACCCATTTTACATTCTGTAAACACGTGCGATCGTCATATACAATAAACGCTAACATACATACATACATACTTACTTACTTACTTTTCTCCACAAAACCAAAACCTCATGCTATTATCATACTGATATTTTCTAACCGACAACAACAGGAATTTGCAGGATCCGAGATCTGTAAAGTTTACTTCCATCCGAATAGAGGTAACCTCCCACACGGTTAATTTTTTTAGGAAACCATACTGTGTCGTTTGGACCTTTATTAACCCTACCAATCTTAAGTACCGCATTGTATAGTTCATAGCCAAGTGACACCAGAAGTTCTGCACATGATGACTGCCAGAAGCTGCGCTGTGCCTGTCGCAAGCAACCTGTAAAGACACGGAAGACTTCTGCAGATGTGCGACTGTAGAGTAAAGTAAACAGATGAATTTATATAGCGCTTTATATACAAACCTTTATCTCTAAAGCGCTCAGATATGACCCGTGTGTAACAAGGGGATCACACTTACACAGTTTTACCTGCCGCCCATGTACGAACCACGCCTGCCTTTACTCCCCAGCCGCAAGGCGTCACCGCCCTTGTGTCGCTGGTACTCAATTGCGCCTACCCACGAAGGGATGGCCAGGCTGAATTAACCTGGGTGGCTGGTTACATACCGAGATAAATGTCCCGCGCCGGGAATTGAACCCGGACACGGTTACCCATCCCAGTACTAACCGGATCCGACGTAGACTAACTTCGTTGATTGAGACCAACGCGCTACTGCTACGCCAGATCAACGCCATAGCATCCCATCGTACATCACATCACAGCACGGGATTTGCCAGCAGCAGCAGCAGCAGCAGCAAGCACTTCGCAAGCAGTCAGCTGTCTCAGAGCAACATGCTCGGTACAGCTCAGTGGGCTTCGGACATAGCAGAGACAGCGAAATAGGCCTACTCCTATTGCACTTTTATTGTCAAATGTTCCACTAAAATTCGGTTTTGGTGGCGCACGGTGTGCTCTTAGTCAGCCGGCGATCGGTGTATTTCATCGGGCACCTAGCAGCTACTCAAGAGTGCAAGCCAGCTATATCTGTGATCTAAGACAACGCGAAATGATGGCCGATATTCTCGTGACAGCGTAAAGACTCAATAACGACGTCACACCACGCGATCGTAGAATTAACGACCGTGCAGGCGACACAGAGGATGATGGGTGAACTCTCAGCGTCCTCGTTCGACGAGCGTCAGCCAAGTCCAGACTTTGTCGTTCATCTTCAGGTCGACGAGAACACCACCGCCCGGCTGTTCGCCTACCGTGACGTCGGATCAGTGGTGAGCGGTGCTGGTGGATTCGTGGCCGTTGGCGACGAAGGTCGACGGACACCAGTCCAAAGCGTCGGGGTCGGCGTCGGTCTTGGAGTGTTGTTGAACGCTTCGATCCACAACGTCGACTTTAATCCGCTTCTGGTGCCTTCGACGATACAGGAAAATGACTCAAAAGGTTTTTAAAGTCATTAGCAGCCTGTAGTCCTATTGTTTCATTCATGGCTATGACGTTCAAACTTCACTTATCTTAAATCTGATGAATTTTATTTATAAAGAACATAGAATTCAAAGAACTAAATAATTGCACAATAGCCGTAAAATAATAATAATGTAACTGGCACCGAAAACGGAACTATACAACTGAAAACGATATCACTTAATTGACAATAGGCTAGTCTTGCAACGTTTCTGTGGGAGAAAATAGTTCCCGTTCGAAGCTGCCACATCCGCTATCGGTGTTAGTTCTGTCGTGACTGCATGGCGTCTCACACTACTATAGGCCTATAGAACGCCACACACGGATAAATTAAATCTGAAAGGCTTTGTTTATGCGTGCTTACGTCCCAGATCGTTTTCTGTGCAACTGCTGTTCACCCGCTCTGTTGTTTATACTGAAAAAAACAAGAATAAAGTAGAAAACCTGACACTTTTCGCTATTTGCTGCAAATGCTCTACTTATTCATTATTTTTTTCCTCATGACTATTGACATATGATATTTCTCTATCCAACTGTCAACGTCTGAATCCTTCAGCTTATTTCTTTGCCACTTTGCATATTTTCAGTTTTCTAAACAAATAGTCTACTTTCCGTGCGCTGTACCTGCTGACTGGTAACTTTGTGGCTCCAGTGCGTAATGAGCATCCGCTGTGGTAACAGTTCTCAGTAAACCACGTAGGCCTACTGCTTTTATTCAGCAATTTCAGCTTTGCGACACTTCGACGATGTTCAATAGAACGATATTTAAAATCATTTTCGGCCTGTATTGTCGACACTATTTGTCGATATTACTGCACAGTAATAGCAGATTTTGTCTACTGTCCACAATCCCTTCTCTAGTCTACTTTCGCGTGTAAGCGAATCCGGTTACATGAAACAACGCTGTAATCGGTGTCAGCACTTTTTTACGTTTCCAGTAAATCTCTCTGCTACGTCGTGTCCGCTGGTTGCCTGTGTGGTGGTGTACAGGAGCGATGTACTTCTCGATAGCCGTCATACTCATCTACGGCATCAGCATCGCGATGCTTGTTGCCGCGTCGACGCTGCGTCGTAATCACACCGACTACGAGTTGAAGAGTTTCATGCGCAGCTACGCGCGTCTCGACGCCGAGCGACGCACACGCGAGAAGCAGCGCGTCCGCGCCGCGCTGAAGCGATTCGACCGGCTAACGTCGTCCTCCGGGTCGCGGTCGGGCCTCGTCGCCGTCGCCTCCGCCGTGCCGCAAGCTGCCATAGCCGTCAGCTTCCGGTCGCCTGCGGGCTCGCCAAACGTCCGGCCTGTCCAACTGCCAGGACTCGGCGTTCGGACTCCAACTGGATCGGCGTGGCTTGATTGCAGTCCGCCAACTGTGAGCGTCGTCGACGTTTCCGCCGGTGAAAGTTACCACGGTGACGGTGATGGTGACAGAGTGTTCCCGGACTCCATCACGTTCGGCACCAACGCCTCACTTCATCATCATCATCAGCAGCAGCCGCAGCAACAACAGCAGCAGCAGCAGGAACAAGTGAAGATAGCGCTGCATAACGTCAATCGCTTGCCACGTCACCTGTCTGAACGGTCGCTGCTCGTACCCAAGTCTAACAGCGAGTTTTGCGTGCCACAACCATCAAGTCGACGAAACACCGCTCTCTAAACGACGGCTCACGACAGAGACGCTTTGGCGCAGAATTTGTAATGAAAGTAATTCTCTTTCTTCCAAACAACACTGCTACGATTGTCTCGAAGGTGTCGTGGTAACGTCTCCTTCAATTGTACTACCAATAAACGCACGTCGCTTGATCGTTGTGCGCTCAAAATCATTTAATAGTCAGAGCCGTAGTCAGACTTCTGGAAGGGCAGGTGTGTTCGGATAGTAGATAGAGCCCAGGGAACAGTCACTCCACGAGTTTTTTGTTGGCTGTAAAAAAATCTGCACCGTTTTATTTTTTTGCAATAACTTTGTCAAGCAAATATCTATTTTGATAATTTTTGGCACATACATACTTCAGTGATTTCCTAACTTGTGGCTTCCTTAACATCTAAAGACTTTTGTGCTGTAGATTACAGAATTTGAGCAGTGCTACAGGAGTGCATATGTGTATTCTGTTGTTACTGATTTTGCTGTCGATGTATTGAATGAAAAAGAAACGATTATATCTCTGTGGTATACAGTATTAGCCTAATTGTCGACAACTAGAATTTCCTTTTCTCCTGTTCATTCTGAATGTGTATTATTCTGTACTGTATGTATGTACAATGTATGTATCTGCTGCCTTTCGCGTAATAATGAACGACAAATGTGCAGCGTAGGCGTAATTCTCAATACTGTATGATGTATATTATTCTTCTTCTGCACTGATTAGTAACGCCAGCTGTTGAGAACGTCAACAGAATAACAACAGAGATGATACAGCTCTTACATAGCAAACACAAACGCGACAAAAATAATCGATCGCACTACGAATCGCATTGAACCACAAAGATTACAAAACGATATACACTGGCAGCTAAGACAAAGGGTATAGGATGACAAGCTGTAAATTACGACGAGTTCGTTTATAGTCGATGGTACACAACAACGTCATCAACAGAATCTAACAGGTATTTTGTTTGGACAACTGCATCAATTTAATGACTGCTAAATTGTTTCCAGCCAATTTAGAAAGCCTGTAGCTCTGTACATCAGTTAACTCACTTGCACAGTCGAGCATTCAGACAACACGTAGGCGTGCTGCAACAACTAAATAAACGGTAGAAGACTTCATAGTGAAAAATATCTGCACAGTGTCTGCACACTTCTGCAAAAACCGTCATGAGTCGACACAGTTGTCAACCTTGGGTTTTTACGACGAATGCCTACAGTCGACAATAAAAGTTTCGTCTCTCTAATCCACTGTTGTTACCTCAGCTGCAGGTTCTGTGCTGAACATCAGTGTAAAAAAATTCTCTACACGACAATGAGAAATCTCTATCAGTGCCATTCAGTGGGACTAGAAAGCAAGAAGTAACATATACAGTTGGCTAATTGTTTGGCTACAAAATATAATCTATCCAAGATGCGACGAAAGTCAGTGATGTGACGCCTAATGTTAAGTAGCTCTCAGAGCCTAAATTACTCTGCTGTGACCTACTCGACGCATCACATGGAACAAGAAATGCACAGAATGCATGCATAGGTACACAGCAAGTGTTTTATGAATTTAAACTGCGGAACGTTCTTCTTGGCGAATATGGTCCAAACGCTGTGGAAATATTTAGGCCTACATGCGGATGAATACAAATGGGCACATTTTACTAAAGTGTTACTTAATTGGTAACTCTTTTCCTACACGGCTTTTGTCATGTTGCACAGATAAGTATGCGCACACGTACGACGTTTCCACGGGCAAATCTTCCGAATCGGTGCAGTGCGCTATGCTGAAGGCCTGTGACGCATGCGCAGACATGGGCCAGTTATAGCGCACTGTACCGATTCGGAAGACTTTCCTTTCCACGTTTCTAGCAGTGATCATGTGAGTGATAGTTCTTCAGAACTAGAACTGAGGTTCTCCTTGCGTGCACACTCACCATACGTACATCCACGCAACATGCAAACGCCATGTTGAAAAAGGACGTAACTATGCAGTCCTAAGTGTTTCAAATACAATGCGATAGCGAACAAGTTTGAGACACACCTGAAAATTCTGAATGATCACTAAGTAACTGATAAGCAGACTAGATACACCCGACTTGGACACTTCCTGGTTTCGACGAGATTGCAACATGCGTTGCCAGAGAGCAACAGCTCACAAGAAAAAAAGTATTGTAAATATAGCGCGATTCACTAAAAGCACACTGTCCGGTTTCCATGGTTACATTATGATTTTCAAATTGCAAAATTATCTGAAAACTCCAACGTGTAAGTGAAATGTCTGACATAACTTCGCCGGTGAAACACGACGATTGTTTGAATAACGCTCGCAGAAGAGGACAGTGCAGCAACAGAGCAGGACGAGTATGTTGCATCTGTTGAACCACAATACCTGTAAACACGCCACAATAAATTACATTTCCTAAGCAAGATAAAGAGAAAACTAAACGCCACAGTTGGTCATCTGACCACACGGCATACGTAAAAAAATCACTATCATATAGAACACAAAATGTCGTGTTTTTGTATAGTAAATTGTAGCACTCAATTATGGCGAAGTTGTAGTAAGCCAGATAGAACTTCCTACCAAGCAGATTAAGCAGCAATTTGCGTTACCCCACTCTATACTTCTCTCACTCCGCTGAAGCATCTTATTGCCACTTTGCTCATCTCCCACGTGGAAAGCTTGTATTAGCATCCTCGTCGCCTCTTCAACCTTCACTGTCTGTAGGGAGACTGGGAACGGCCGCCATTGCAAGGGTCCGCCACAGCGAAGGTCCGCCATAGCGAAGGTCCTCCATAGCGAATTAAGGGCATGGCCGCTATGCAGCGAATAACGTCACAGTGTCGTGATGTTGCAGACAACATCACGACACTGTGACACGCTAATGTTGACAGAATTCACTACAACATTCGTGGCCGAATAACTTTAATCCGTGACCTCCGCAGAGTGGGGATTGTTAACATGATAAGTAACGTGTAAACGTGTATTCATTTCGTGTACATTTACTTACTGACTCACTAGTAAAGTTATCTCTTAATAACTCAGTCTTGTATTTTGTTCGTATACTATCTAGTGCATTAACAGTTGTTGCGTAAACTATATGCCGGCGTAGGCTACTGCGAACTGTTTATAGCCTAGGTCCTATACAAAGTCACCTCAGCAACGCACGCACGGAGCACGCACACACGCATCGACACGGTTCACTGCTTTTGGGTTTCTTCTTTTGGCCAGTATTTACCGCCACTTTAACAATTTTTTTGCC
>Ga0049105_1000171_pt1 | contig 17332 bp, 11 predicted proteins | sample WorMetvaBAHAMAS1_FD_61260 | JGI IMG/M metagenome (GOLD analysis project Ga0049105, IMG submission 61260) | Worm MetaG Olavius vacuus BAHAMAS.1 | ecosystem: Host-associated > Annelida > Digestive system > Unclassified | place: Germany: Marburg | collected 2013-04-09
ACATATGATTGCTTGCTTTCTCAGTAACATTTCTGCCAAATATTATAAAAATCCGTCAATGCTTTCTCGAGTTATAGCTAAAAACGTCGGGGATGTTTTTTTTGAGACACAGTGTAGTAGACTAACAACCTGCTTAAGGCAAACATCAAACCAACAACCTTTCAGTTATCATTCTGATACTCTACAACTAGGACACTACACTCACCAAATTAACAAATTATTTTTTTATAATATTAATAATAACAATAACAATAATACAGCAATATTTTCACATCAGTATTTGACAGTGCAAGATGAAGTTAAATACTCAATTTTTGCTACACACAATGCAAGCACATACAAACAAAATTTCCATCTACATAAATTCACATAGTATTTGAAATGTTCTGTGAAAAATTTGAACATCTCTCATGGAAGTTGCCTTCAAATGTTGTATATTCAGTGGTTTGGAGATGCTCATGTGTAACATGGGACTTGTCACAACACCTTGCTATGTTATAACAACTAGTATAAACAAAGACTATGAACAGTAGTGATTGCATACTGGCACACCAGTAGTAGTGCATCAAGCTTTTATATAAAATTACTAAAAAAATTACCGTTGATATGGCACTCGGTAAGTTACTTAGTACAGATTCATGTTTACATACTTGGTAATTTCACTCTGAAAGCGTTCAATCTGCTTCACCTGTTCTTTCACTTTGTCACACTATAACAGATAACCACACACTCATCAAATCACAAGGACGTCCCATGTTCATCTTTGTCGGTAACCGATAGAAGTTTTGACAAACTGGCACCATGCTAACAGCAAACATTACTCTTACTCTTTAGTTCAGTTACATGATGTCATCATAATAAGCTTTTTACACAGTCTGTGACTCAAATTAACTGTCTTGTGCTATGATGCAATACGCAAATACTTAACATGCGCTCAGACTACTGGTTAGCCAGTCTTGTATACCACAAGAGACTGAACCTAAAAACTGATGAATAAAAGAAACCAAAGCAGAAAACTGATGAGCATGTTGTCCAAAAAGCAGTCATGGAGTCCGTGCTACTTGCTTGTGCGTAATGTTATGTCATCAAGGTTCCGGCAAAAATTGTGAATGATCTCAGATTTTAGTGCTGCACAGAAATGACTCTGTGCTAACCACTGCAACACAACTGTAATAATATTCAAGTAACACAAACATGCAGTGCCTGACCAGAAGTCAAATATGCTACCTATGACTTGCAAGTCTGACACCCCATCCGTTGCATTATTGCCCTATTAACTTCAAATGCACATGATGCAAATAAAAATCCACACAGACAATGCCTGTGTCTATCACCTGTTCCTTGCTTTCTTCAAACTGCTGGTCTTTTGCCTTAGTCTCCTGCTCCTTGTCTTCCAACAAGTCTTCAATCTTATTCTGTCAAACAACACGATGGCAAAAACATGATTTCTATGTTTCAATCTGAAATGATGACATCCCATTACTAAACCCATCCAATGAAACTACAAACAGTGAAGTGAAGTACTGAAATGTACAGACTCATCTGTCACAGTATACCCGAGAGGCCTTTCCCTGTCTGCAACTGCCAAGCCATGTGAATACAAAGCAGCACAATACACAGACACAAGTGTAGCAGTCGGTGAGTGGTAGACACCAATAACTGCAGGTTAGGCTGAGAGGCAGAGGTATTCTCAAACTCGTGCAAAATAACAGCACTCCCAGAAGATGCCACCTTGTGCTCTCTGGTTACACAGAATGCCTCGGTGGCTCCGTCCCAGATCCTGCTAAGGGATCTTACAGAACTGCCTAAACCACACAACTGCTATAACTATGGCCTCAGTTTTTTTAACTTTATCTTAGTTTTACGTTTTACCCCACGTCTATAAACCATTCTTTCATTCCCCATCACAATCAAAGCAAGTAAGCATCTGTATACTGGAAACCTGGCTCAGCTGACTTTTACAACATGTTAATCAATCGATCAATCAATCAATCAAAACAAGATTTATACATGCCGTAAGTCTCACAAAAACTGGAGGTGACTCGTGTGATCATTAAATGTGTTATATACTATTCATCTGCTACTATGTGGGACAAACTGCCAACACCAACATGTTCCTAGCTCACATATAATACCATATAGAACAATAACGAATGCACACAGATGACTGAACAGATTACATATGTACCTGAAGAGGGAGGATTTGTTCACTGGCCACCTGAATACACAACACATCAAGCCAAATGTAACAACAAGCTCCGCTGCCGCGCAGAGCACAGTGCGTCCATTGTGCTTAGTTGGTGTACTTTATGACATTTCTCCAGAGAAAATCTGTTGATGACTAACCAACCACTTCTGCATAATTGGCCACGAAGGCTACCAAATTCGGCAAAATAATGCAAAATAATGGCCATTATGCCATTCAAAGTCACTCAAGGTCACTGATTTTGGTACCAATCGAAGCCCTAATACGATTTACTATTAGTGATTAATACTATCTTACCTCTTATCTCGCACAGTTTCCAAGTTACGGCTGATTATATCTCAAATTTTCGCTAGCGACAGGGGGTCGCTTCACTTCAATGCCCTCGCTGGGGTGATTCCCTGCCAATATCGCCATAAGTGATAGATCGTTAAAGCTAGATTCTTTGGGCTACATTTCACTCCCAGAATGTATCCATCTATCTTCAACCACTTTTACGTAACAGGTCCCAAAAGCTAGCAAATTTGGCGAAATAATGCAAACTACTCATTCATTACGCCATTGAACGTTACCGATTTTGGTACCAATCGAAAGCCCATATGTGACTTCCTATTAATGATTAATAGTAACTTACCTTCTACCTTGGACCGTTTCCAAGTTACCGGTATGGCCGATTATTGGTCAAATTTTTCTATCGACATGGGAGTGCCTCACTTTAACGCCCCTGCTGGGGATGATCCCCTGAGACTATCCGGATATACTTTACCTCTCCAGAAACTAGAGGGATTGTCCTACCAGATGCTGAAAACCGCATTGATCGCATCTTCATTCGTCTGGACACAATACCGGAACATGACAGACCGAGAGACAGACGGAATTCCTCTAGCTAGTACAGCGCTTTGCATTGCGAGCAATGCGACGTGCTGTAAAAACAATGCAATACTGTAGTAATTTGTCTTCCATATTCACCAACAACTTCCGCAGACATAAAACAGTAATATTTAATAACAGCCACAGTGAATTACAATCAAGAACACAACCACCTAATAACTACACAAAGAAACAGGAAACCTACACGAATTTCACCATCCAGTGTCTCATTTGATTTCATTAGTTCGTCCTTGTTTTCTTCGAGTCGCGTACGCCTCTGAAGATCGGTCTCAATCTGCAGCCGCTCTGATCGCAGTTCATTCAGCGATGACTTGAGTCGCTGCAGTCGTTCCGCGTGCTCATTCAGCTTGTGCTGCTTACGCTCCAACTTCTGAGTTACCACTTCACTGATGACAACAAGCACTCCAGTAATACACCACTGGGTTGTTTCACTGACAAAAGGCAATCCTGTAATACACCACTGGTTGTTTCACTGACGACAACAAGCACTAAAGTAATGCACGTGGTGGCGTTGCTGCTTAGGCCAGTCTAAAAATACCATGTGATGATGACCACTGGGTTGTTTCGCAGTTTATAATCAAAATTGTCAACTTAATTGTGTTAAGTTAATGCATTAGTGAAGAACTTAATGACAATAACACACTTCAATACCACAGCACACTGGCATGCCATAAAAATGTCACTGCACAGCCAGTTTTCTCTTGGTCCTTGGCTAAACACTGTTCACACTGCAACACAATAGTTCACAGTGAATGGAGAGGACTGAGAGAAGAACAATAAATGATATCTAGACTGTGATTACTGCTCACTTGCTTTGGCAATTGGCAGAAGGGTCACAGTAGAAAAGTGAAGTCCTTTGCCAAGCAACAAGTGTCCACAGAGTGATGCTGATCTCCATTCTGCAACCTTCAGCTAGTCATCATCTTCACTGCAGGACTTGTGCACTGTGTGGTGTGCCTGCTCACTCCACAGCTTTCACTGACACTCATTTTGCCTACCCCAGAGGGATGGCCAGGCTGAGTTAATGTGAACGACTGATTAAATACCAAGCCAGTGCTGATGTCACTCAAACCACAGAATGGTGACCCAACACAGAGCAATTATGTAGATTGAGACCGATGTGCAACCACTATGACAGACAGCTACCATAGAGTCACAGAATGAGTTAATTTCACTGTTAAAAGTAGCATAAACTTACACTTCCTCCTGTTGTTCACTCTTCTCATTCTGAACCTCCTGCAGTGTACGTGTCACGCTGCCTGCAAAATAACAGCACAATTATTGCATATGCTGTTGACATTATGCACTGCATTACATACTGCTACGAATCATCGTAAAAATAAGAAAAGTTGCTCTGACAGTGTGTAACTCTGCAATTCTGCCCATGCTCATTCCACCACCTCGCATTTATTTCTAAGAGTACCAGTGCTCATATGCAGGCTTTTGTGATAATGCACCATACAAATCGTTATTTTACATTACATTATACAATTTTAAAAACCTGTCAAACAGCAGCAATAGAAATATTGGCAGCACAAACCGGACGAGAGTCTGGATGACTGAGCATCAATCCTGCGATTCAGGTCGTAAAGTTCAGTCTGGAGTCGATCAATCTGTGTAGCATCTGATAGCATTGCCTTTGCCAGTGACTCATCATTCTTATCAGCCTCAACCAGCTCCTCTTTCTGACAACAGTATTAAAATAATTAAAAACGTGTACACGTCAAGGCTGGCAACCATTAACATAACATAACAATGCTCAACTAAAAGCTATTCCAGTCTTGACATCAGCTATAAATTCTGACATCAAAACTACAACCATAAGCTCATAATAAAATTGTAATGCATTTGTCCAAGCTGCATAGTGAATACCGTAAAACTTCGGATAAAAGCCCCCAGCTTCTATCAGTACAAATGAATCAGACCCCTGGCCTGTATGCGGGCCCCGGCGTCTATCTGGGGCCTGGCTTCTATCACATGTCGATTGTGTGTTATTTTATTCAAAAATCATCAACCAGTGCGTACTAGTACCAGTATTTTGTGTTTATTTTCACAATGCACTGCACTTAAACAAAAATCAAGAACACCCGTATGTAGCTACCGGTAACCTACCCCAGCTTGTATGCGGGCCCCGGCTTGTAACCGGGGCCCGGCTTCTATCAGTACAAATGAATCAGACCCCTGGCCTGTATGCAGGGACAGTTTTACGGTATGGCATCAGTGACAGTGACACAGATTTAGATTAACTATTTTAGCAATATAACATTGTGTAGTTCCAAAAACATCAGCACAAGAAAGGAAGTAGTGACTTGGTCACCCTGCCGTCACAGCATCTATCAAGACTTTGTTACACAATGCAACATAAAGTAAGTCAATTAATGTTCGACCGAATTTCGGTTTCGGTTTCGGTTTCGGCGCCGAAAGAGTAGATTTTAACACTTTCGGCAAACTTTCGGTTTCGGCCGAAAGTAGCCGTGACACTTTCGGTAATATTTCGGCTTTGGCAGCCGTGACGCCGAATTTTAGCGGGCACCGAAAACAGGTCAGGTCATCAGATACGGTGAGCACTGCAGCTAAATCACTGCTCCATGGTCTAATTACCCGTCCACGCTCATGACGACGGAGGAGTTACATAGCTATCAGGTCAACTGTATGCAGACACGAAAAGCAACCTGCTGGACCAGAACGCCGTAAAACTGCTTGCTTTTCCTGTCATACAATATAAGACTGCTTGACTTCAGCTACTGACTTGACACATACACGTGTTGTTTGCACATTGCAATATCAGACCTTCTATTTGCTAGACATGAACACTTTGCTTTGCTGATTGAACTTTAGGCCTACTACGTCGTCAGAGACGCTATACAAGTGATATTATAATCTGTTGGACCACTTATCAAACTTGTATGCCTTCTTATTGTTTCCTAAGACGGCGATGGCTGGAGGCGTGGGTATAGTGATAAGTCGCATGAACTTTCGGTTTCGGTTTCGGTTTTCAGCCGAAAGTGGATAGTCACTTTCGGTGTAATTTCGGTTTCGGCCGAAAGTCGTATCCTCCTTTCGGCGTGACTTTCGGTTTCGGCCGAAACTGAAATTCCAAGGTCGATCTTTAAAGTCAATAGTACACAGAACATGAAAAACAGTCATTCGGTGCTGCAGCTGTCATTACATATGTTACATGTTAATGAAGTAGTTTCATTTTATCCATGAATAACTCTGTTGTGCTGACTGCTGAGGAATACGACATATTGTATATCATAAACGAATTAGAACAGTCGATACAGAATCACAGAAACACTGCAAAACTTATAATAACCTGAACAAAAAGTAATATACAACAACTATTATGTCAGAGAACCTCAGCAATTTCTGCAGTAAGCTTCTGTATTTCAGAATTCATTGACTGAAAGCTGGATTCCAAAGTTGGTATGTCCGACCCCTTCAAATCTTTCACCTGAACACAATGAGTAAAGCCATTCAATACACCACAATCTTGCTAAGTGATTATACGACGACAACGCAAGACATAAACTTGTTCAGTGATGACTTAAGCACCTTTAATAGAGTACTGCACTACACCAGCATGCCATTTTTATCACAGCAAATCCACACTACTGTCATTCTTCCCACGTAGAAAAGTTCTTGCAATATTCCTTAAAGAAAAGATAGTAAATGTTGCTTTGCTGAGCGCAATTAGGTGAACACCTCTAATGCGCCAATGCTCTAAACGTCCGGCAGATACATCTTCAGGTCTTGCCAAAATCATTTGGAGTCAATGGCTGGATGCCACAGATGATCAGGTAGTGAATTCCAAACTGTTGGACCAGCAACCAAAAAATGCACGGGTCCCTTAAGTGTATCAAACACAGTAAATATACACATACACACAGACAGATAACTACATCAGCAGCAGTCTCACAGCTAAACCAAATGTACCGTAAAAATTCGAATATAATAGTGCAGTAGCCGGAGTGAGTATAATAGATGTAAACTAAAAAGCGCATAAGGTGGCAGCCTCTACTTACAATAACAGATCTGCATTAACACCGGAACGGACCGAGTAGCCTACATCCAACATACCTGTATTAAATATTTTGGGTATGTTCTGGTATTTAGGCCTACCGATAAGCTAGGCGGGAATGCCGGAAGGCGCACTGTTTTGTTTACAAACACAATGAACATTGACACATGATTTAATCGAAGTGAAATGTAAATAGGTCCATACATTTTTGTTAGTTTGTATGAAAAGTGTACAATGGAATAAGTTAAACTCGCTAAGTAAAGCAATATACGACACAAGTCAGTGAACAAGTTTGTATTGAGTGGTGTAGAACAGGTGCATATTATACAAAACTAACATTTTCCCAGCAATTCATCCGACTGTCAAACATGGGCCATTAACTGTGATTTCATTTATCTCAAGTCAAAAATGTACAGAAGCAGACAATACAATTCAGTTAAATAACAGTACTCACAATGGTGTAGATTGGCTTCAGTTTCAGCAGTTGTTCATACTCGCTCTTTGAATCATCAATCGCCGACGTGACACGGTCCAGCTTCTCGGGCACCATATTCAGCTTGCTTTCCATCTACTCAACACCAATGTCACAAGTAATATATATATATATACTGACACAAACTGATGGCTTGAATTTCTCTTGAATGCGTATGATGCCAAAGAGTGTTACAAGCACAGCAGATACAAATGACTACACTGACAACTGCAAAAAATGTCAAACACAGCACAGCGTATTTGTAGGCAACAGGAACCACAGCTCACAGCTGCCCACTTTACATACCATGTGTCACATGCAGATCATTCTGAAGATATTTTGTTAGCTATTACCACGAGTAAATTTGAGTAAAAATGCCAATACGTTAGCAATAACACTAATCCATGTGTCACAAACTGGTGGTCTCAATTCCGAGCTGCTTTATTTTGAGCCTATCAACTAGAAACCGAAAAAACCTGCCAGCAATAATATGAAAACTGAAATACAGCAACGGAAAAATAATGTGGAAATCACAAAATAAAAAAGCACATAACATCTATTCAATTCAGTTCATAGAATGAATTCAATTTTATGGGTACCAGTGCAAACAAACGTAACAAAAAATGACAGGATATGACAAGACGTTAACTAATGCATATAAAACATTCTTGCCTCTGAAACGAGTTCATCTACTTCAGTCTGTTCACGAAACCGCTGGTGACACAGAGGACATGCCGGGTTATGTGTTCTCAACTTCTCAATGTACTTCTTGAACATGTAATCAACCGCTGTTAGATGGCCTTTTGTACTGAAAATAAAAACGCCAATCATGCAAACTGTTTGAAATCTAGAATGTCAACAACCATCATTATTTTCATCTGATCTGATGTCAACGTCACAGAAATACAGTAATAATGGTCATAGCTGAAGATACTGGTAAACAACACTGCAGGCTGACAACTTACATAATCAAAAAACTAAAACACCCATTTAGCAAGTAAAGCAACATACTTCAGTAAATGAGTGCAGTTTTACATCACATGCAACACATAATAGGTCTTTTGAAGATGAGTCTTTCCATGCAATTGACTGCACTAGTCATGAGAAAAACAATACCTAAACCTAAGCATAAACCTGGACCAATATGCTATAGAAATCTGCATGCAGAAAAGCCACATAACGAGAAAGAACATACTCCTGATGTGTCTGAAGCTTGCTTTGGATGGACGCAAGACTTGAATCCAAGTCAACACCTTTTGTTGCATTGTTAATCTGCATCTCGTAGCCTCGCAATTCTTCCTGCTTCTTAGCCAGACTCTGTCTGTACACAGTACACGTCATTCATTGTAACAGATATGAACCAAATAGCAATGTCCATTAATGCTAAATATTTATTTACAAATTAACTGATATTAAACAAATTTAACTGAAAAAATACAGGCTTCTCCAATCAATGTCACTTTCTGTCAACATTCAATATTCTGACTTTTAAATGCCAGCAGTATACACATTACTGCCAATATATGCCACTTTTCTAAGCACACTGTAACTTGATGTAGTACCATTTAATCTGCTAACTAGTTCATTTCGACATACAGGCAAACGTCTTGTAACTTGTGCAGTTCCTACAGCATAAATACTTTTTAAAAAAACTCAAAAATAAAAAATGACACACCAAATATGTTAATCAGTGATCATTTTGTTTAAAATGGCAGTTTAGGCTGCAGACACTGCTGCATGTACTTACTTACTTACTGGTATTAATATAATTAATTATATCAATATAATTAATTATATCAATATAATTAATTATATCAATCATGTTCATCACAGTGCCATCTTAGTAAACTGTACACACGTACTGTGTCATTTTACACGTCGTCTGTAGCTCGACAAGTCGATCCTTCTTCTCCTGCAGCGCGTCAGAGTTGACTCTCAGCTGTCGTGAATGGTCACTACATTACAAGCAGCAAACAGCGTATCATTGATCTTCACTCTGTACAGAAACTCAATCATCACAGACATGACCAACAGCTACTAATCAATGGTGCAATGGGCTGACTGCTACAAATGGTAAGACAACAATACATCAGACACATTCATAGTCTAATACAGTCTGTTGTTGGTGATGCAGAAAGGTCACGTTATTGACGAAAGCATCATTATAGCTGTTCTGCACCGGCGCATCGAAGTTCATCATTACCACTCCAGTGCTGCCCACCTCGCAGCCGCAGGTGCTTCTCATTAGGGCGGATGAACGCGGGGTGTACAGGTAAAACTGTGAGATCTCTTGAGAACGCATGCCATACCCAGGCGCCTTAGAGTGGTTTGATCATGATAAGGCGCTATACAAATCCACGTTTACCTTACCTTTACCTATCATAAATGCGGATTGTTTAGTAATACTTTCATATATTATTACTATTTACTGTCCACTCTGTCAGTTATGTGATACGGTAACGGTGATTTTATCCTGGTCAATCAAGTGTGCTGTAATGAACATAGCAAACACCAACTTACAATTACACACTGTACAGCAGAAGACATCTGTGCTTGAGATAATTTTACTGAAATAACCGCACACAGTGATTGCTTACCGAATATATTTCTCGAGTGCTTTTCCGAAATTCTCAGTTGGAACGGTACCCAGTATGTGCATAAACGTGTCTTCGTTTTTGGTCTTTCTACACATGAACATTCGAACAAAGTGATACACAATCAAGTCACTGTGTCAGTAAAGACTTTGGTGTACGCAGCAGACTGCAATCCAGAAAGCACATGAAAACAGAACAACTGTACATAAACATCCACTGTAGTTACACAATATGAGTAAGTAAGAAGATTTCTAGTCAGCACCCTTAACGTTCAGACACAGGGCGCCACGGCCCAACTAACCAAACATAAACGTTTTCAATGATCGATCACAATACAATGTGAGTGTACTGTGTCATAAAATAGACTCTCACCCTACACATGTATGTTGTAAAGTATGTACAATCTGCACAATAACCTCACATTTAATAGCCAATTAAACTAACACAACTGATGAAGGCGAGTTTAACCATATCACACAAATGATGTACACTATCCAATGAGTGAGTGAGTGAGTAGATTCTTAATGGCACAGCAGCACAATTTAGGCCATTTAGTGCCATTAAGGGTTAAAAACGACAAAAGACAGAGTAATCATAATCACTATCCAATGAAAATTTTAAAAGATGATGTGCACTGTAAATCATGCAACATGCAGTGACAGATAGACAAATCTTTTTATATCTACAATAACAATAACTGGTACCTACTGTCACTGATAAAATATATCTGTACTATACTGTATAAACAAAATTCTGTACAAACTCACAGTCGTCGAATCTGTTCCTCTTTGGAAGTTTTATCCTTGCAGTATACTTCCAGCTGAGTGCGGATGCTGTACTCTTGAGTGAGACGGGTCAGCTCAGCGCTACATAATTTAAACAGCAATCAAACATCCGACATAGCTAGACAATGGTAAAGCTAATTCACTTGAGTCATGTTTTACAAAGCATGAGAAGATGTAAAATAGTTTACAGTACTCCCATACATATGAAATACGTGTGTGAGTGAGTGGGCAGACTTGACACATACAGTAATATGTCACTCGAGAGACAGTGGCACACATACACCATAACGGCACAGACTAGTGACATACAACAGCAACTAACCACACTACAACCTGCCGTCACTTCTGTTACACCATCAGTATAATTACAGAAACAAAGTAACAGTCACATAAAATGCAAATGTAACAGAACGCAGAACAAGAACCACTACCTATTACATTAATATTATGTATAACTGAAATATATAGCCAGTCAGTGAAGTTTGGATGCAGGCAGTTACAATATTCTGTATTTTTTAAAATCCTAAACGTTCATTTCTTTAGAAATTTCAAGAACACAAGTCATCAACATCATGGCACCTACTGCTATAAACGTCTTGTTTTTCAGCTCCCAGAAGGTTGGAACACAGCAGATTGACTCACTAACACCATCTTCAATAATGACAGCAGGATCAACTTAGATTTCAACTGACAATGCTTCCAGTTCAGTGCTCTGACAATTACTCAACCAATGACTGTAAAGAGTGACTTAATTTCTTAATTGAGCCGAAAGCACATTAAGTCAGTGAATTACAAACTCGAGCAGCTTCAGTTTGCTGTCCAATGCCATCTTGCTGCGCTGCAGCTGACTCAGTTCTGTCTTCAGCGCCTCGACATCAACTGAATGCTCGGCTTCATCCAACTCAAGCTCCTAATCATTAACAATACACAACACTTTACAACACTCTAGCACAAACCACAGACTCTTCTCAATAAATTTGTTCACTGTGAAATATCCAAAATGACACAAAATTTGCAAGTTAGTAAACTTCTACTTTTTACAAAAAGTACATTTTCTATACACAGAAATAACTAATCCTTAACGTTAACACTGACATCAACTGAATAATGCAATGACAAATATACCACAGTACATGCACACAGCACAAGCAGCGACAATAAAACTTGTGGTTATTCTCACTGTATTGCGAATGTCACGATCAACGTCTTGCAGGCGACCAGCTGACGCATCAACACGGCTCAATTCCAAGTTGATCTTTTTAATTTCTTCTCGATTTTTATTCTACAGTTTAACAAGTGTCAGTAACTCACACTGAAAAAGACACGAGGCAATACTAAAATCATAATTTATTTAACATTAAGTAAAAATATAATCAAACAAGACTGCCTTTCAATCGAAGACAGGCTACCCATGAACGAGATACACAGACACTCTTTTGCTCCTGTGACTTGACCTTGACCCAATGACCTTGATATACAAGCTGCTATGATATACAAAATTTAGATAGATATTCCAAAAATGTACCTGCATACCAAAAATGAATTTTCTCGGTCAAGGCTTTCAAAAGTTAAGAGCATTATGGACACGACACATAAACAGACACGACTGAAAACGTTACCACTCCACAATTTGTGGGTGGTGTATTGATACGACAGTAACAGAACTTCGCTGCCTGCATACCATTCGATCCTGTTTCATTTTCCTCTCAGTTTCAAGCTTGGTTCTCTCGCTGCGGTATCTGTCAATCTCTTTCTGTAATGCTACTTCTTTCTTCTCACGTTCCATCTGCAACGACAGCAACCCATCAGCTGATAAACAACCTCCAAACTGTAATGAAATGCATCACTGTGGAACATTGCCTTCTCTGACTTGAAATGTTTGTTCAACGAGATGTCCCTTCACAAGAACTCTCTTTCTCTACTCCCAGCGAACACCATAGTACAGTACAGTACAACACAAAATACACTAGAAATACACTAGACATCTGTAGTGTGTTGCATACAATAAGAATGAAGGTGCATCCATAGTCATCAATCAAGTGCTCAAATTGCGGATGACACAAAATAAATAAGCCTTCAAATGTCTACTGAAAAGAAGCAGTCCAAATGCACAAGTTTCACTTCTATGCTAAACTTCATACAGGAACAGCAATCATCAAATTAAGTGTTTACAAGGAAAAAGTTTTCAGATGAAATATCACAAATGCAATTCGTAGCTGTCAAAGCAAATATATAATGAAATAACAAAGGGTCCTGTTTAGTTTTTTCTGAAACAAGGAGTACGATCACATTAAACAAATGGTGCAAATGACACCCAAACAGACAATGTAACATATGATAAAATTTATAGCACCAAAGACAAATAGGAAGCAGGCTACTTTGTATGAATCACACCACTCTACATGAACACGATCACGACTTTGAAATTAAATCAACTATCCCACACAATGTATTCTAATTTACAGTACAACTTGGTTCCTCAACTGTAACAACTCACGACTTACTCGTCGAGCCTTGGCCTGCTCCATCATTGTCTTTATCTTCTTCTCGAGCTTCGCAATCATTTCTTGGCTGAGATCGTCTGATATTTCATCTGAAAACCCTGTTCATTGTAAACACTTCTCAGCATTAAGTTATCATCACATCAAGTTGCTTTTCACAATCGTTAAAATAGCAATCACTGTTTGCTCTTCGACAGAAGTGCTAAAAAGAAGTATTGTGTAGTATACTTTTTTCCATGTATTATATTACTTCCACGCATACCATATGCTGAATACACACACACTTGTGAAAACCGTCACAATAAACAGTACACAGAAAATTATAACTTAGTGTACAATAAAGCAGAAGTTCTAATAGCTGCAAAGAGCACTTCTCAAATGCAACATTACCAGCAAACTGATATTCATCTGCAAATTTCTTCACAAGCTGATTACGTCCTGTAATATTTCTTTCATGCCGCTGTGAAACAAATTTAACAAAAACATACACATACACTACACATAAAATAAAGTTGAAAAGCTACAAAATGACACTAAACAAATTGGATCACTTACACCTTCTGCTATAACAAATTTCTAGAATGAAAAACTACTGACTACATCCATTCTGACAATGAACAGGGGCAAAAGAGTAACTGAAACAGTAAAGCAAACCCAGAATTAGTATATTTCATGCATAATAATAATAAGGTTTCGGTGAAGTAAATGGCAAATTTGACATATCTCAAAATAAACACAAACACAAAAAATCAAAGCAAAAAATCCTACTTCAGCTTCTTGTTCTAGTCTCCCTTTCTCTGTGAGTAACCGCGTTCTTTCTCGTTCTTTCACATCAATGTCTTGCTCCAGTGTCGAAACTTTGCGTTGATTCTGGTTACAAAAGACAACATACATTATCACCAATCATCACCATCATCATCTCTTCATCATTGTTATCAGACATTTACAATGTACTGATCACAAAAAAAGTTAAGATCACTGTTACATTACAGAGTCAACACCAAAAGAAGAAATAAAATAATAAGTTTTTTTAAACATCATGCAAATAGAAACACTAGGTGCAACTCTCGGTTGACATGGCAACCCATTCTGAGTGGCAGGTCTGGCATATTTTGTATAATACAGTTAGACTAGTAACAAACACAATATTAATCATGATGATAATGAAAGATTCCAGCTGCAGTCATATCCTGACCTGTTGCAGGGAATGATCCATCCTCGTCACTTTGTCTTCAAATGCAGCCAGCTCACGTTTCAGTTCATGTGTTGATCCTGCAGCCGACAATAAACACATTTCTCACAAGCCAACAATAAGCGGCAAAGATTTGGAATGCACTGCCGCTGGCGATCACGTCGCTGCCGTCGCTGGGGGCATTCAAGCGTGCACTGAAAACAGAACTGTTCCGCAGATCATACGGCAATGCAAACTATCGGCCACAGCACCACTGACATTACAGCTGTAGTGTAATACGTGACACATAGCGGCCCTGAAGTTTTGTTTCAAGACTTGCGTCACGATGAAATTCGTGGATGATGATGATGATGATGATGAAACTGTGTAGCTCTAAATGAGACACTCAGAATAATACATGTTTATTACCATAAAATATCATGTTTATAAACACAATTACAGGGTTTTCACCAGCCCAATTAGCAGTCTGAATGCTGCCAACCAGAACCATACAATTGATGTGTGTCCGTTAAGAAAATTCAACAGTGGCCTGCAACCATTTGACAAGGTGGAAGATAATGCAACCAACTGGATGGAGATTACAGTAGTTACAGCAATAGCAAACCAAAATAAAATTACCTTTAAACTCATTTTTTATATTGCTGCGTAGATCGTGCTGTGCCTTTTCCAGCTGCATCCGTTCTCCTTTATATTTCTCTAAACACAAAGTAAGTCAATGGCAACAATTTCTCACACAAACTGCACCATTCTACCATAGTACAATACTGTCTAATCTCTGTGAAACATGACTTCTGCAAAATTACAAGAATCACAAAAATGTAACACAAATTGCACGCAGTCATTCAGACATTACTTATTTATGTAAAGAACACAACGGTGCATAAGTATAATGAATCTGTAACTCAACATAATGTTGAAAGATTTTGAATTGACCACATATATTTGTTCTATTTGCTTGATACAAGTTGCACACAAAGTACAATAAGCATCAAGCAAAGTACATCTTCTGCGTGGAAAAGTCCAGAGGACATTGACAACAGCCAGCTATTTTGCTATTTTGTAACTTTCCAGTGACTGATATTTGTGATGTACAGTATAATCAAAATTGAGAAACTACAAGATCTAGTTTTTTTTAATTCTATAAAATACAATACTGGCAAAAAAGATTACCAATCAATGCTTGAATTTTGAATATATCTTCTTGACGAAGCATAACAGCATCAAGTTTTTTCTGCAAAGCCAACATAAGCCACATCAATTACAGTTTTACTGAAATGATAACTAATGTTATCTTAAACATTCTTGTGCCATTGATGGCAGTAATAATTTTTTATATTAGTTAAAATATTATCAAGTATTTTGTTGTTACCTCTGGAGTGACTTTGTGGTTTTGCAACACACGTTTAACGTTACTATTAGGTTGTGGAGGTTGCACCAGGTTGTTAAAGGATGTATGAAATGTTTCTTGGGTTAGTGGGTTTAATACTAGTGAACAGTAACTGACTTCACTTGGATGGTAAAGCCCATCTAGAATCTGGCAACACAGAATGAACTGAATGTCAGAAGTGAATGGTGGCTGTTGTTAAGTTCCACAAGCAAATGTATGAGCAATGTATCACTTCAAATGCCAACGGTTGCATTTCAACAAAGTATTGTATTTCATATTATATACAATATTGAAAAGTACACGACACCATACAAGCTGTTACAGATTTAGAGACAGCTTAAATTTTCTGCTGCTAATAGAAAAGTATAAGTCTGTAATTAGTCCAACCTGCACAGGCAACAGCTTTTCTTCAGCTTTTTCAACAGTATCTTTAGCTGCAAGCTGGCGTGCTTCACAGTCTTTTAAATTCTCAGATATCTGCAACAATAACAAGCTAATGCCACAATAAACAGTAAGGACAGTGCAACCCTTCAATTTTCACACCACTGGGTGAGCATCAAGAACAAATTACAACCTGTGAAAACAGCTCGTTCTTTCTTTAAAGATTTCTCTAAAAAGCATACTAGGAACATGACAAAGCATGTGTAAATCATGTCACTGTAATTAAACAACTTCACAAATAATAATTAGTGGTGGGGGCCAGGTATCGCATTACCCTGACCCGGCCAGGTATTACTTCAAAACGTGGCCTGATCCGAGTAACTTGTCATGATTTTTGTGACTATCAACTACATAACACAGTAAAAGGCAAAGGAAGAACGTGTCTTGAAACCATCTTTGATTTACAACACTGTGGCATCAGGCGTGACTGATAATTGCCCATCTGCTGCTTCACAGGAGAGGTGAGCTGGGAATCTACTGTAGGACAGTTTAGTCATCTGGCATGGCATATCGCCATGTACAAACTGACAGATAAAGCGATAACACAACACGATACGTGGCTTCTCTCACTGTATATACATACATGTACTGCCCTATGGCTTCTGTTATGTGTATAGAGAAAGCTAGGCTAGAAAAAATGTACACATATACCAGTTTGGGTGGCACTTATTGTTATTATTACTGTTATCATTACTATTATTAATTATCATTATCATTATGTTCTTACATTATACAGTGTGTCTCAAAAAAAACATCCCCGACATTTTTAGCTGTAACTCGAGAAAGCATTGTCGGATTTTCATAATGTTTGGCACACATGTTACCGAGAAAGTAAGCAATCAGTA
>Ga0049105_1000173_pt1 | contig 17304 bp, 18 predicted proteins | sample WorMetvaBAHAMAS1_FD_61260 | JGI IMG/M metagenome (GOLD analysis project Ga0049105, IMG submission 61260) | Worm MetaG Olavius vacuus BAHAMAS.1 | ecosystem: Host-associated > Annelida > Digestive system > Unclassified | place: Germany: Marburg | collected 2013-04-09
CCGGCATCACTCACATCGTTATCTTCACTGGCGTCTTTCAGGCGTCAGCTGAAGACGGAACTGTTCGCCCGAAGCTTTCCTGATTCCGACAGCTCTGCCGCCGTCTGTATCTGATAGATACTTTGCTGGTTCTGCTGCGTCGCACTCGTACTGTTTTGTTTTATGTTTGTAAGGTGTCCTTGCAGTCGTTTGACATTATGCCACCGAAATCTCTTCTTTCTATAATAATAATAATAATAATAATCACGCAGCCGACGGCTGCATGTCCATCATGATGTTAGGTGCTGTCATTGTTACTCCTGTTAGTCCTGTATGTCTCTCACCGGTATCTGTAGATAATGACGTTATTTGTATGCTTCCGCTGATGATAGGTGGGCAGAATATCCGCGGCAAGGTATCAAGTTCAGACTGTGTCCCAACCTCTGATAAATTTTTGGTGCGGAGGGTCCATTGCGCGCGCTCGGAGATTTTACACATTTTTCGGCCAAGCCCATATTTCTCAGAGTTGGATAGGGTAAGAGTAAGTGTAATCTGGTGATTTGTATAGCGCCTTATTATGCTGAGGCATTCAGATATGGGGCGTGTGTAACGAGGGGATCACACAGTTTTACCTGCCACCCACACACAAACCATACCTGCCTTTACTCCCCAGCCACAAGGCGTCACCGCCCTTTGGCTGGTACTCACCACTTGGCTGGTGGAGTGCACTACACCAAGTTTGAGGAGGACGTAGGCACGTCATAGGCGCTCGCCATGTTGTTTTAAGTTTCCGATATCTTGCTCCGTCACGTTCGTGAAGCAGAGAGGCCATCAATTTTCGGACTTTTTTTGCCCCTCTGTAAGAATTAGGGGAGGGGTGGGCGAAATGTCTTGAGTCAGTTTTTCGTGCCAGACCTAGGACCCAACCAGATATACTTTTGAAGTGGCGTCGATCGGCCGTTTGGGAGTTTAAGAGTCTGGATGGAAACAATTCAATGGTAAAACACGAGACCTCCTGACTATCGTTGGACGGCCTCATTATCATTATTTTTATTTTTTTTTCACCGAGACGTAAGTCCCGCGATTTCCGAAATTACTAAGAGTGTCGAGCTGAGTGATCACTAGTCCGGGAGAACAGAATTTTATTATTATTATTACACTGGAAGAGTTCCCGTATCAGTATCTGATGTGTGTAAATGTACTTGACTGCGAAGATTGCGAAGTACGCCAGGCTGTGGACCGAGTCGGTCACTCGCCGGCCGCGCGGTCTGCTAGTGTCTGGATTGAAGAGATAGGAAGCGAGCAGGCAGCTGCAGCAGCATGCCTGTGTCGCAGTCTCCTTGATGATTCCACTGAGTGATTGATGACCTGCAAATGGTAGACTGGACGCTGCCGCCGGCTCCTCCCACTGCGACCGCCGGCACCGCGCCTTTGAACGCCCGTGTATTGACCGCGGCGCTGACCCGGCCTGTCTCAAGCAACCGGCCACCGCCGTACGCCGCACCGGCGTCGAGTTTAGCATGCATTATACAGTGTTATTACTGCGGCCCGGCCATTAATCCGGCGAGCAGCACGGGCCAAACAAGCTTAAGGCAGTGCCACACAGTCGAATGTTAAGCCGCCTTGCCCAAATTTGGTTTGCAACCATTCCAGTTACTATTCAGTACATCACTGCATGACTCACGAATCCGGAGAGGCTGATCGTCCCTTGATGTGCTGTATAATATTTTTACCACTCGCGAAGCGGCGTGGTAATAGTTTCGGCGGCAGTATGTGTGTCCGTCTGTCTGTATGTGATATGATAACTTTCGAAAGCCTTGACGTAGAAAGTTTTTTTCGATCTGCGGATACATTTTGAGGGGTTATGGGTTAAGTTCATATTTGAAGGGCATAGGGTCAAGGTCAAGGTCACGGGAGCAAAAAGCGTGAGAATCCCTATTCCCGAAAAATGTAAAACTTTGCTCGGCAATAACTCCGGTTCTGTAGAAGATAGAGCCGTGTAGTTGGCATGCAGCATGGGGTTTTCGGCTATGGCGGATCGATTGGTATGACCGCCATCTTTGTCACGTGACCGGAAGTGACCACACCTAATTAAATACACGCATTCGCGGGTGGTCTGCCTTAGATTATTAGAATGCAGTCTGGTTGAAATTGTGATCGCGAGAATGATGGTACTCACGAGTACTGTACGTACTGAATAGCCGACCGATTGCTCATCTTCAGCTACCAGTCTGGATCCATCATTGCTGGCCGGCGGGGATGCTAATGCTGGCTATATCCGCTGATTTCTGCAGTGCGTGTCAGTGGCTTTACATGCAGACTAGTACTGGTCGGTGCCACCGTGGTCGTTAGCGTAGGCGCGTGCAGTGTTTATTGAGCGGCTGGCTGCGTCACGTCCTGTGAAATATCTCGTGTCACGCAAGTGTGTTGCGTTGTATCGGTTTACACTTGGCACTGGAACGATGTCACTGACACCTACCCGTAGGTAGCTAGCACTGACAAGTAACAATACTTCCTGCGGCCTCAGAACAACATGTTTCTCTTTTGTTACTGTCAGTACATGTAGTTTACCTCACTGTCACTGCCTTTATCATCGTGATGGTGCTTATGATCATAATGGTAGTAGTAGTAGTAGCATTTGTAATAATAGTTATAATAAAAATAATAATGGCGTTGTCAAAGCCTGCATGTCACCTGTTTACTTTATATCTTTTTTCTTCTCTCTTTCACTATCTGTTTTCATACATTGGTTGCCGACCTTTGGGTTTTGTGAACTAATTCCGATGGTTGTTGTACATCATTTCCTCTTTGCTTTAGATTCTTTTCACATTGTTTATTCAATGTCTTCTAGTTTCTTGTATGTGCTACTAACGTTGTTAATACTTTTGCTGGTAATCTGAAGTTACCTGCCCATTTTAGTATCCGAACCGTTGTAGCCTGTATCTCTATGTTTGCATCAAGTAGTTAATGGATTCCAGGATTTCAGCTGTATGACTTTGCTGTTGATTACCATTTGCCAGTGATTAGTAGTCAGAGAAGGTATGAAGTAGAAGTAGTAAGTCAAGGGCAGAGAACGGTGTCGGCACTTTGATACATGTTTCTGACAAACGCAAATTCACTGTCCATTGTAGATTTGCGACCAAAGAGCAGAATGGCATGCTGTTCTACAATGGTCGTTACAATGAGAAACATGACTTTGTGGCGTTGGAGATCATTGATGGATACGTGGAGTTCTCATTCTCACTTGGCACTGATGTTACTCGTGTGGCTGCGTTCCCACTGCCCGGTGTGCGGCTCAATGATGGACAGTGGCATCAAGTCACAGTCGACTACCTCAACCGAGTTAGTTTATCTTTCTGATCCATCTGTATTACTGTTTACCTGCACTGTGGAGGTGTTGTTTTTGCTTCGGTGTGTTTGGTGATTTGTCTATTGGTATGATTAGTAAAAAAGTTGTGGAGGGTTATGGATGAATTTTAGTGAAATTATGGAAGGCAGGCATCTAGACAAGAAACAGTTGGTTAGCTTTTGGAGGTTATCTAGATCCTGATATGTGAAATATTCTCTAGGTAATGTCAGAAATGTCTCAGTGACAAAACCTAGTGAACAGCAGTAAGAAAAATCTGTCTACTTTACCATTTTCTAGGTATGAAGACTTTGTCAACACTGTGCATGATAGAAGTTTGAACTGTGCGAGTGATGATAGCTAATTGTCAGTCTATTTATACGCACAACAAGTTATGCAGAAAACTGACAGTGTAAAGCTGTGCATCACTGCTGAAGAACAAAGCTGTAGTATTATTGTGGTAGAAATTTTGTTTGACTTATTATTTTGTGTAACTGTTTCTTGCATTTTCACACTGCTGCGTGATGGGTATGAAGCATGGTTATATAATTCTTATCATTAGGTTGTTTTTGTTAATGGCTGTGGAAGCCTTTTCGTGATTGTTTTCACTACTGGTTGTGCATCAGTTAACTGGGGTTTTTGTGTCTGACTGAAGTGGTGGTCGTTTGTACCGATAGTTGGCGTCCATGCATTGCATGTTGTTGTAGACGACAACAGTTTCAGTCGGTGAAGCGTGTGACGTTGAACTGTCAGTTCGTTATGGTAGCAGGATCGGCAATTACACATGTGCTGGTCGAGACACCCAGCAGCTTGATTCACGGTATGTACATGTACCTAACGGTGAATACATCCAGTGCTTGTCAGCAGTATTGTGTGCTGTTGTATCGTGGGCATTAGTAGTTGTATCTGTTCACCAGTATTTTGTAAAGGTCTCGTCGTTTTGTTGCGTTATTGTGTGACTGCTTTTATTGCAACATCTCTTAGCTGTGTGACTGTGTCGTCATCGACAGAATGTAGTTGTAGTAATCCATGATCAGCAAGTTTGGTCAGTGGTCATAACTCCACAGTGTACATGTAATTCATCATCTGTGACTGACCACGTGAGCATTTGTCCAATGATGCCACTCACCATCTGTGCAAATTAGCGGCACATCGACCTTGTCCTTAGCATCAGTTCAGCATGGTCCACAACTGGCAAGGGAGGTCAAAAACCAGACGAGGCTTTGACTTCTGTGCTAGTCATTAACTGTTTGTTGCAGATATCTTACTGCCACTTATAATCATATGCATTTGTTTCTCCGTTTGTATCAACAACGAGTCTCTGTGAGAGCTGGATTTTAGCTGTCGGAACTTATGAACACATAAATGTGTTTGGAATGTGATGTGAATTTATTGACAATTACAAAGTAAATATATATTGCCACGTTGTCGTAAAACCCATAATGTGCCGCATACATTAGTGTGGTGCAAACAAAACGTCTTTTAGTGTCATCTTTGAGTGTTCCAGCCGATAGCTGGAGTATACAGATAAGCTGTTCTACACTGATGAGCTAGCCACAGAAAAAGCTCATCATAGAAATTTTGACAGTCTTGCACATGATACATGTAACAATTGCACCATCCAGAAGATATGTTAAAGGTTCCATCTTACTGTCAGTCTCATACCAAACAACATCAGCAGTTCATGAATACATCGACAAGTTTGTCATTCTGCACTTATCATATTTTTGGACAATGAGCAACAATTAAAGAGTGTTTTCTGAGTATAATGTTGCAACTGTCCATGAACTCATAACTGAAGGATGTTACGTTGGAAGTAGCAGAAATATGTGTATGCTGGCTGCCAGTAGTGTCTGGGCTGGCTGGACTGGGCTGTCTGCACAGTTTGTTTTGCATTCAGACGACTTGAGAGGGGATTGAAGAACTTTTAAGTTTGCTTCAATTTGTTTTGTTTCTTTAATTTTCCGTTTTTGGTGTCTTACACATATTGTGTGCAGGACTAAGGTCTGTGATTAAGCAGCACGGTATGATGCAGGAGTAGTACCCATGCAATTCTGGAATGAAGCTCTTGACATTCAAGCTCTGTTTCTGTACATTTTCTAGGTGTCAAGATGTTACGGAGACTTGCCATCGATTTCTTGATTTGACCGGTCCGTTTCAACTTGGCGGACTGTCTTCAGGACATTATTCAGCTGGCAAACACCGAGTATTGCGGACCAGTAGCTTCATTGGCTGCATTCGTGACTTGTATGTTGATGGGCGTCTAGTTGACCTGGCATCATATGTGTTTAACAATGGCACTGTGGAAGGATGTGCGCCAAAGTCAAAATTCTGTCACTCATCACCATGTCAGAACTCAGGTATCACTGCCTCTCGGATGCACAAACTGATTACTCTGGAATTTCTCATTATATATTTGAGATTATCACGAGTTTAACAGTTTGAACTTGATTTTTGTTTTAAAACTGTGTGTGGTTGACATTTTTCTCCATTAGTCATGTTGGTAGTGTAGTCAGTCATGTTTGTTATCTGGTTGGTTATGATATGAATCCAGCTGTCACAATTATCTGTTACTTGAAATGTCACTGTTATATTGCAGCTAAATGCTGTGATTTTACATTTACACTCACATCCAGCAGCAATGTTTCTGTGGCACTAAATGACCTTTTATGTGTTTGTGCTGTTAAGAATCTACTTACTTGCTGAAATATCACAACATCTATCCAGAAATCATGTTGTCTGCATTGATAATGCATGTATTTATATGCTAATGTAGGGACCTGCTCAGAAGTGTGGAATGGCTACGTGTGTGAGTGCAAGAAAGGTTGGACGGGAAGAGATTGCAGCCAGTCAGGTATGAGAATGTGTTGATTTGACACTAATGGTTTGGTGACAAGAAGAGCAGCTGAATTGGTTTCAGCAGTCTTCCGGGATGAACATTCTCACCAGTTTTTCTTTGGGGGGGATTAGCCTTATCTAAAGTCATTGAGACAGAAGAATTAACCAAAAAATACTGACAGTAGTAGTAGTAGTAGTCAGTTTTATACTGAGATGTTGTTAGGAACTTGTATCAGTGATTAAAAAAAACTTTTTAATTGATTGCTAGATGGTACATGCAGCTTGAAGTTGAGTAAAGTTTAATGTCCCACCAAACACATTGTAGGTCATATCGGGGACGGAGATGGTACATGCAAAGCAGTAGTGTGAAGTTATATGGTAGGAATGTTGTGTTGCTGCTGCAGTGGCTGTCACTGCATGGAAGCTGCAAGGTGATGGGTACGTTCTGTTTGCCGAGGGTCACGGTTTGGCAAATGTGCGACTGCCATGGCTGAGTGGATTGTCATTTCGTACACATCAGTCGTCAGCAGTCTTGATGTCTGTAGATATTGGTGTTGACCCACGGCGTGCTCTTGTCATTCAGGTAGGAATTACTGATGATGATATATGTCTTGTGTATTCGAGTTCTAATAACTATGCTATCTGTAAAGCTGTATAAAGTAATGATAATTGGTAAAAATATCAATGCTGATTAGTTTTCCCCAATAAGCACTACTGGCAAAAATATTTTCTGTATAGCCCTTCTGCAGAAGTATTCTTTGATTACACAGTGTATATTAGTTGAAGTGATTTTTTGAGTATTTTTTAAACAAAATTTATTATTATATTTTTCAGAAGCTGACTATCGATATTTTTCATCGTTACTGATTAGTTAGTTATTTTTGTGGCAGTTAACTTTGTATTGCTGCATTATTTGTTAGTTCACTAGAGCAGTGGAAATGCCGAGATTCTGTGTTTGATTGTTGAAGCTTGTCGATGGAGTTCTGCAGTACACAATATCAACTCATGTGATAACACTCTCCAGTACTATTGTCAGTGATGGCAAGTGGCACTATGTGCAAGTGAAATGGACTTCTAGTGAGCTTATTGTGGATGTTGATTACGGTGTGGAACGGGTGAGTTTGAATTTAATACAGTGTTGTAATATTCTGTTTCGATGACGAAACATATTTGACTGTCTGGCAGTTCTGATATAGTATGGGTGATATAATTGATACTTTTGAATGTGCGTCTGTTCCTGGATATTGTTACCTGACATTTTGACATTATATTAAAAACAGTCTTTCACTGCATTGAGTTTTAACCATATTTTTTGTTTTGGACTGAGTTTGATCTGAAGACAATTCAGCTGCTGTCTGATGGTGATAAATTGTTATGCACACATATACAACTATAGATACACAGTGAAGATCTGGTTTTAATTTAATTATGATCAGATCACAACAGAGATGACAGAGTCTATTGTTGGAGAAACAGTTGGTCGTATTGTTGTTGGAGCACGCCAGGCAACAGCAGGACATATCAGAGATGGATTCATTGGCTGCGTTAAGGTCCGTGTCGTCTTGTGTCTGTTGTTTAACAGTGAATGTGATGCCATGGTCTGCAGTTGTTTTAGACCTATACTAGTAGGCAGTGTATTGTATTACACAGATGGTTTGTGAATGACAAAGCATAAAAATTACAAAAAAATCAGTTATGACTTGTGTAATGTTGTGTATATATCGATCCATCTAGTGACTTTTTATGCACTGTTACTATACTTTTAGTTTGTTGTTAATCTTAGCTTTAAAGGTTGCTGTAATAAGAATTGCTATTATCTGACTAAACAAGTGAAAGGTCACCATATAGCATAATTTGGTCCTGATGAGGTAATGAGGCATGCCACATGATGCACTGGCTGTGCACTGGCCGTCTATGGTATTGGCAGGTTTGGGTGATGTCTAGCTGAATGCTGCGGAAACAGGAGAGCATTGCTACCCTGTAGACCCATGTGGCTTGAAAAGGACATTACCTGATTATGTTTTACCTGTTAGATAAGTATTTGTAATTAAACTATTGTGTCATATATATGTGACATTTACAGCATTATGAAATACAGCAATACATCTTTTACGTTGTTGTAGGATGTCCGTGTTGGGACGGGTGGAAGTGTTTTGACATCAGAGCCAGACACTCACAATGCAGCTGTCGGCTGCAGCGTCATTGATCTGTGTGAGACTCGTGGTGAGTCACTGTGCCCAAGTGACAGGAGCACCTGCGTTAGCAGCTGGAATGCAAGCTCTTGCCTCTGTCATCCTGGTATGAGTCTTAATGTTCAGGTTTGCTGAGGTTGTGAAGTAGCTTGTCTGAGCTAATATGATTGCATAGTTAGAAGTCATATTTCTAGACACTAATAATGTATGTGAATGTCACTGAAGTGTGGTATTTAGAGCACCGAGACTCATGATCAAGAGGTCACATTGTGAGTTGAACTATCCTGACGACTTTGGACAAGTTGTTCACATACGTGCCTTTGTCACCAAACGTTATAATTTGGTACTGTTTAAGGGCAGTGGTGCTGTGTGACTGGAAAGGTAACTGCGGTAAGTAGTAGCAGCCTCGTGCCATGTTCATTACTAAGCTACTTGCTGGCAGACTGCCCACAGAGTGTGATCAGCTTTATGCTGCATTGAGTATTACCTTCAAACGTCACCACAGATATTGATGAGCAGGACATTATAATAAGGTTGTGACATGCAGGACGCGTTGGAGCGAGGTGCAACAAGATTTGTGATCGTCACAATCCGTGCCACGATGGCGCAGTGGAGTGTGCTGCATCAGAGAGTTCACCCGGTGGCTACATCTGCCGATGTGACGACCATCACACAGGCCGCTACTGTGAACATTCCGTCAATCAAACGTGTCCTTCGTCGTGGTGGGGATCACCAATCTGTGGACCTTGCAACTGTCCGAAGGATCGCGGCTTTGATCCGAGTTGTGACAAACAAACAGGAGAGTGCAACTGCCGGGTATGTACCAGTACACTCTGAAATAATTCTGCCTCTGCTGGCTCTCAGCCACCGGAGGCATTCTGTTGACCGGCTGTCTGTGAGAGAGAGAGTGTATGCGTCTGTGATCATATACTAAAAGTTTGTTAGCATGTATCTTATAATAAACTGCTTGTGAAAATTTCACCAAATTTACAACTTTGGTGCATTCGGGAACAGGGTTACATTTTGTGCTCAGCAGGTCAAAGGTTACGGTCACAGCAAGACCAAATGCACTTTGCTGGTGGTGGCATACCACTGTATTGTTTGCCATCGAAGAATATCTACTGTATGTAAACTGTGGGTAATTGTTGAAGTTATGGACAGTTTGTTACTACAATGTAAAATTGTCAAATTGCCTATGTAAAATTTGGATCATGTAACTTTTATGAAGTAAATTAACCCTTTGTTATCCACTGTGCTGTGCTGTAATGAATGATGGCTCCACATTGCCATCAAATAGTGGACTTTGCAGTTTTTTACTTTGGCCACTATAAATAGTTTTGTAATGTAATGTAATATTATATCACAATTCTGTATTTTTTGTTATATATGATTTCTGTTATCGTGACAGATTATTACTGTTATTATTGTCATTATTATCATCATCATTATTGTTACAAATGCAAAAATCAGCCTGCCATAAGCAAAGCATAAGGACAGGTTACGTAAGTGCTAAGATATAATCATTAATTAGACACCTGGTGCATTATTCAGCACTTTAAACAGATTGTGTATGTTATGTGCATCATGTTGGTTGATTAATTCTGTGCAGGTATATCATTATCGTGTCAGTGACACCTGCTACCCATGTGACTGTTACGATGTCGGTTCCTATGGTCGGTCATGCAACATTTCGACGGGACAGTGCCACTGCCGCAATGGTGTTATCGGTCGTCGATGTGATGCCTGTGCAAGCCGGTCTGCCGAAGTCACAACACAAGGCTGCGAGGTCATCTATGATGCATGTCCACGGTCATTTCACGGTGCCATCTGGTGGAAACGTACACCATTTGGTTCTCTGGCACGTCAGAATTGTCCTCGGCGTTCCAGTGGCATAGCTGTCCGACTTTGTAATGGTACAACAGATGGATGGCTTGAACCGGATCTTTCTGACTGCATTTCAGATGCATTCGTAAATCTCAAGTCACAGGTCAGTACTTCCCAGTGTTTTGTCGTGTGCTGCATTTGATGCAGGTTCTTATAACTCAGCTGTAATATATTAATATATTGTTGGGGGTTGGCATTGGCATTCACAAATCCTTCCCGGTGACTGCCTGGTTAAACTTTCACACAACACGACCCTGCCTAAATTATTTATTGAGTTATTAACTGCTGATCATAACTGATAACTGCATGTTGATAATACTTTGGGATCTGTTGTATGTAGCTGCTGGCAGTGGAAAGGCGACAGCTGGAAATAAATACATTCGTTGCCAAGAGCATGATATTTCACTTGAACGAAGCAACGAATGTGACATCGTATCCTGCTGTTCTGCACGACAACGATATTGACGTGACAGCACGACTCGTCGTGCATGTGTTGCGCTATGAGTCGCGCCAGTCCGGCCTCAATCTTACTCACACACAGGATCGCAATTTTGTACAGGTGATTTTTCTGATTTATTAAAGCCATTTCTGCAGTTCCCTACTAGTCGTCGTTGTCTTCGCTCAGCAACACAACTGCAGATGCCTAGGACGAGAACGGTGACCTATGGACCACGAAGTTTTGCTGTTTCTGGTCCTACTGTCTGGAACACTTTGCCAGCGACCCTACGTGTATCGACCACTACACTCGGACAGTTTCAGAGTGGACTAAAGACAATATTGTTTCGTTTGGCCTATGGAACATGACTAGGTGCTTTCTTGACTGTTTAGGCCATTAGATTAGCACCCTATAAATTGTCTTACTTACTTACTTACTTTCCCTATAACTGTAGATGATGATGTTTCAGAACTTTGTTGGTGAGAAGTAAACAGGTTGTTAAATTGTAGCATCAATATGGTGCACAATTAGTCAAAAAAATTATCTGTTTTGAATTTAATTGATAGATTTCTGGCAGTAGAGAGTCAGTGCAGGCTTGGACAGAGAGTGTGAATGCAGATTATTACAGTGATTTTTGTAGTTGAATTTTGGAATAGATTGTATGCATTATCACGATGGAAACAGAACCTTGCTTTGTATTTTCCTGTCTGTTGTTGTAAACATTGTTTGTGCTGAATTTGTTTTCAGCATCTTGCTAACAGCATCGGCCGAATACTGGATTTGAGATGCAAAGAAGCGTGGCTTCGTATTCAGTCGGCTCAGCCACAAGCACTTGTTGATCTCATGCATGCAGTTGAGAAGTATACTTCCATATTGGCTCGCAACATGCCACAGACCTTTACTCAGCCATTTGATGCTGTACATGATAACATTGGTATGTCTTGTCATTGTGAACTCGTGTCACTTCAGTTTCAGTGCATTAGATCTTGCAATAATTTTCTGCTGTTTAGGCAGTCACAAAAATTATGAAATGGGAAATGGAATAGAATAAAATCATTATCATTATTATTATTATTATTACTAGAAATTGTTAGAATGTACTGATTAGAGTGGTCCTGTCACGAAGATGCTGAAGGGCTGTTTGCAGGTAAGACTTATAGGTGCTCAAGGATGTTGGTATTAAGATGACATTTAATTGAAATGTCGTGCTCATCTTAGTGTACTTAGTAGTTTGCTGAAGAGCAGTCTGTGCAAGAAGGTTTCTCAATGGAAGGTGATCAGTGAAGGTGCAGACCATTGTGTATGGTTGCACCAGTTTTATCCATGATGGCATACAATACATGGTGGTGTATGGCTGTGTTTTGTGAATGTAGTGATTGGACTTGACTACCTTTCTGCTGGCAACTTCACGTCAATGCACATTCCTAAATATAACAACAAGGTTCAGAATCCCGACATTTTTGACAAGTCCACACAAGTCGTGCTTCCTCGGTCGATGCTACATGTACCGACTTCATCTGGTAAATAAAACTTGCTTTCAGCTCACTGGATGTTGTGTTCGTACCATCATCCATCATGACTAGAGATGGGTCATTGTTACATTTTGCAAATAATGGTATCAACACAATATCTGTGTATTGATCCATCACTAATGATGACACTGCATCATGTATATTGTCTTTCGTTAGTTGAAGTGACATTGGCAGTGACAGTGTTACAAGTTGTGTGAATTTAAGACTAAATCTGTAGCAGTCAACCACCATATTGTAACCGACCCAGTTTTCTGGCAGCCAGGTTTTAAACTGCCTTGTCATACATGTTCTATGCTGAATTGCTTCCATGTCTTGGAAACCTCTACAGATGTGGGCAAATGACTGTGGCCAACGACAAGCCATGAACCGTGTACTTTGCACGTGTTCATTAGAACACTCGAAGGCACTTTGCAATCACTCCGTGGTACAGGCAGACAATGCAAGACACTGGCTGCAGACTGCAGCAGTTACTGCACTCGCAGTATAGAAAATAAAGTATAGTCTGAAGATGTTGATTATATATGACTTACGTCAAGAAAAATGTACAGAAAAAGTGATAGTTTTTTGTCATTTTTGGTATGATTTTAGCATCGGTTTCAAAGAGGATTTTCAGCGGCAACAGACTGGCTGCTGTGACTGGTTACACGTTGTATCGGACACTTGGTGAACTGATGATGCCAACTGTTGTCAGAGCTTCCCGGTTATTTTTTTCATATCAACATTTTGTTGTGAATGTGTCACATTCTGTTTGTCAGCTTAGGTAAAAAGTGTGGATTTTTAATTATTGCCGTCTTAAAGCATTGCAGTTGTTTCAGTGTTGATAGCATTGTGTTGTCTGTTGTGTTGTAGACTGAATAGTGAGGTGCCGGTTGTAGTAAATTCGGCAGTCTTCTCACTGAATGTTATAAATGGAACATCACTTAATCATATTCGCATTACTGAACCGGTCACGTTTCATTTTCGCCAGTTACTGTCTGCAGGTCGTTCAAATCCGCGTTGTGTGTCCTGGGTTCATTCAGAAGGGTAAGTAATGCCATATTTTTAGTACCAAGAGTGTGAACATTTTACGAGCAGTATATGTCGGTGCAAAAATCAACATCAATAACCATCTTCAAATGCTCTTTAAAGACATTTTTATTCCAGTATATTATGCATTCAGTACATTGGAGATGATTATTTTTTTAATGGGCTACATAAGTGTACTTGCTAGTTCTAATGATAATTCTTTGACACTGGATGGATGCTAGGAAGTTCTCATTATTATCATTATAATAGTAGTGGTACTGATGAGTGTATTTGGTGAGGCGCTGTACTGTACCAGCTTTCATTCTTGCGTGACAAATAATGCCATCATTGTCGCACACGTTAATCATTCTGGCGTTCTCTTGCCTGTGTGACTCTTAACTGTCCTTGTTTGAGCAAAGTCCTAGCTGTAAGTGAGTGAATGTGCAACTGTTCATCTGGTGTAGGTCAGTGGATGGCTACTGGTCGGAACGTGGATGTAAGCTGATGAGCAGATACGAGGAGTCGCAGTACAGATATGTCGAATGTCGCTGCAGGCATCTCTCAACATTTGCCGTTCTCATGGATTTGTCTGATGATGATGTAAGATCTGATGCATAAGTATGAGAATTTTCAGCATTAATTATGTATGCAATAAATGCCTTGTATGAATCAATATGTACTTAACGAATGTCTTTCGTCTGTTATATTTCTGACAAATGTTTTGCAGATTTATTAGTATTACACATGCAGCCTGCAGCCAAGTCATCTGTTTAAATGCTGTGCTTCCATAATTATATAGCTGTGATAAGAACACTTACAGAATTTAATTAGAATACAGTACTACTTTGCATTTCACACTTGCCGTCTTTATGATCAAGCCACTGCATGGCCTGGTAATGCCGTAACTGTCAGATGAGTACCAGCTGCTGCAACATCAGTCATCCATCATATCCACAGAACTTGTCTGGGTGACATGTCGTTTGCTATTTCTGCTCTGAGGACGTAGAACATGTTGCCGCCTTTGTTACATTTGGTGCTTGCTTTAGGCACCTGTGAACTAGAAAATGTGGCAATTGCGAATGCATTGCAACTTGAATCCGCCCGAGCCACGCCAGCCTTTTCCCACTTTAACTACGACGCCATGCCAAGTTTGATGTTGCTGAACCCATCCATTGCCATATTATAGCATTATTGCTGCTGATACATTACTTTATGCTCTGACCTTGACCTCTGACCCTGTGACTTTGACCTCTGACCTTGAACATTAGCAGTGACGTGATGAAACTCTGTACCAAATTTGAACGCATTCGAGCAATCTGCGACAGAGTTATTGCGATTACAGTGTTTGACCTTATGACATTGAACATTGCGTTACATGTTGCTCTCGGCTCTGGGATAATTTTCACCAAGTTTGACCATCGACAACTTATCCATGTTTGAATTATAGCGTTTTTATGCTGATACGTTATATCACGCTGTGACCTTGACCTTTGACCCGTTGACCTTGAAAGTACATGGTACATCAAGTGTCACATGATCAAAGTCTGTACAAAATTTGAGTGAAATCGAGCAATCCCCGGCTGAATTATTGATACACTTTTTGTTTCAGAATTTGGATATCTTGCTGCATTTTCAAATGCAGTCGGCTCAAAGCTGAGTGATGTTTTGAATGACGCCAAATTTCGCACTTTTTGACCCCCTGTGAAAATTATGGGAGGGGTGGGCGAGATCTCTCTATCAGTTGTTGAAGCTTTACCTACGACTGAACCTCAGAAATACTGCGTGGCTGCTGAGCACGGAGGATTGATAAAAAAGAAAGAAAGAAAGTTCATGGGTAAAAGTTAAGGCCTTCCCGACTAACGTCCGGCGGCCTAAAAATGCATTTGTTTAATTGAGGCTGTGGCACTTAGTGACTTCTTTGGTTTTCAGAGCTGTGCATAAATGCTCTAATTATTTGCTTACTTATTGAGGCCATATGATCCGAGATGAGATACTGAATTGTATGCTTTTGTTTCAGGCGACATTGGCAAAAGCATTTATGTTGGAGATCAGCACATACTCAGGTCTTGCGGTTGCTCTGTTCTGCCTTGCTGTGGCACTTGCATTGTTCTGGTTCGTGCGTGGAATCGACAGCAATGCGAACAGTATTCGTACAAACTTGGTTGCCTCGCTCTTCGTTGCCTATATTGCTTTCATTGCTGGCATCGACAGAACAGACCCGTCACTACAGGTACTGGACTTCTGGAAAGGTTTTCACATTTTTTGGTTTTCTGAATGTTAAACTGTTGCAAACAAAACAGCAACAAGCAAGAATACGATGAATGAAGATTTAAAATGTTGTTGTGCAATCTGTTTTACACTGCACCATGTCCATATTCATCGGATGAATGCCATCTGTTCTGTTGCCAACTAGAATTATCTGGCACATGCACACATGTTATGCCATGGACCAAAACTCATCTGGATTAGAGGTTGTTCGCATATGCTGGTCCTTGGCTGTGGCATATGTTGCCAGCTCTATCACACTTGGTAGATGATTATGAGTGCTTAGGCATCTGTTAAAAGCACATTTATTTGACTTAGGCTCTATCTGTACATCAGTGTGTTAGGCACATTTGACGTTTTATTAAACAAATTATTAGCAGTTTATGGATAATTCAATCTCCTCACATGCAGTGTTGTATTTTCATTCATTGGCAAATTGCTTAAAATTGCAATTATGATACAGTGCCATCTTTGTTCTGTGCAGTATGTTTTGCAATAATTACAATGCTAATATAATAGCTAATGAAATGTTGATGTGGTTTTTCAGGTCATTTGCACACTAGTTGCCATCATACTGCATTATTTCTTTCTGTGTGCTTTCTGTTGGATGTTTGTTGAAAGTCTTCACATTTACCGTCGCATGACGGACATCCGTGATGTCAACCATGGACCAATGAGATTCTACTACATCCTCGGCTATGGTTCAGTTTTTCGAATTTTAACTCGTTGATTTTAATTTTTTGCAGTTTTTATTTACTTGTAAAAGAATAGCTGTCTAATTGTTTTGTAGGGATTTTGTGGAATGGGTCTGCTGCATGCTGTTTGTTTATAATTGTTAAATGATGAATATTTTGTCTTTATTTATACTTGTAATTTAATTCCCCTCCAGTATTCGCCACCTGAGCAGTGATAATTTTCTGAAAGCAAAGAGGAAAGATTATCGGAGCTGTTATGTACTGTATTGTGACAAGGGTGTATATAGGGGAGAGGTGGGCCATGGCCCAATGGCCACAAATAATGGTTACTACGGATAGTAATATTGCCTAATGGCCATGCACTCATCGACCTGAAACATTTTACTTAAGCTTATGCTGGTCATTCATAACTTGATTGTCTCTTACATTGCAGCTCATTATTACAATATTCAGCTCAACATTGCAGTATACTGAATTATCTACACTGTGGTATGCTGCTTCCTTAGTAGTTGACTGCCAATAGTAATTGTAAATAGTAATCGATACTGACAGTTTTGACAGTATTGGCTAGAAAATGATATCAAAACTAGGCATTGAAACCAGGGTTTTGAAAAACCCAGACCCGGGGAAACCCGGCCATTTTGCCAAACCCAAAACGTGGGTTTAACAGCAGCTGAAACCCGGGTTTTGGGTTTGTGTTTTTCGGCTGCATTCTGTACATTTCAACAGCAGATCATGTAGCAGTTTAATGTGTTTTTCACCTGTCGTCGTTCACAGACTGTCCAGATCTCTATTCTTGTTGCTTTTATGGCAAACTCCCCAGAACCGCCGCATCTGCCGCCGTCGCCAGTCAACGAAGCCCCAAGTTGAAGTCAAGTCGATGAACCATCGACCCGCTGCCAGTTGCACTCTGTGCCGCCGCTAAGGCCGCTTACTCGTCAACTTAATGCATTTTGTTCAGTTGCATCAACGTATTTTTTGGCAAATTTTTAATGTGGTCTGTTAGACATATTTGTTCATTAGGAGGCTAATCGCCTAAATGATTTCAAAGTTTCGGATTCGGACTGCTGACATCATGATCAGAATTGCACTGCATCTCTTGTCGTAGTTTACACCCTACAACACAACAGCA
>Ga0049105_1000174_pt1 | contig 17265 bp, 13 predicted proteins | sample WorMetvaBAHAMAS1_FD_61260 | JGI IMG/M metagenome (GOLD analysis project Ga0049105, IMG submission 61260) | Worm MetaG Olavius vacuus BAHAMAS.1 | ecosystem: Host-associated > Annelida > Digestive system > Unclassified | place: Germany: Marburg | collected 2013-04-09
AAAATAGGGGAAGGGGTGGTGCGATATTGACCGCCAACGAACTCGTTCTTACTTTTCGGGGTTCTTACGTCTGTGCCAATTTTGGTGAAAATCGATCAAGAAATGCGACCGTGAGAGTGCTCGCAGACGGAGAGACACACAGACAGACAGACACACAGACGCAAACCGATTTTATAATATGTCCCATGCTATATGCTATAGCTATGGGACAGATAAAAACGTTGCACAAATGTGCACCATTAGACAACTGTGTCAGCGAATTAGACTGAAAATGGCGCAGATTGACTAAGTTTTATAGACACTGCACTGCGGTCACTCTCTTATACGTGAGTCTGGCGTACATGGGCCTATACCGAGAATACTAGTATATCAAAAGTATACATATAGGCCTACATAGTTTTCAGATAAACTGACACCGTTATCGATGATTGCATCAACATGATGTTCTCTCTTGGGATTAGGCATGTCAGGCTATGCATTCAGCGGTATATGTTAGGTAACGTTTTTTATTCAACGTTTACAAACGTTTTTACCGCGCTACACGGAATGCAGACGCGGTCTAGCGATGATAATTCTATCTGTCCGTCTCTGTCACACGCGTGGATTGCGACAAAACGGTAGAACGATCGGTCCAGATTTTTATACCATACGAAAGACCATTTAGCCTAGTTTTCTGAGAAAAAGAATGGTTGGTGGGGGGCGACCCCTTGTACCTGCAATTTTGGGTCAACCGGCCCCGTTGGAGCAAAATCCCCGATTTTGAACCGATAATCGCTCGTAGCGCCTCACCTAGCGAAAAAAAAATTCAATTAACGCTAATAGGAAGTTCACTATGCGCTTTCCAATGAGCCTAAGATGATCATCGTACGTTGCCCCTAAGCTCCCCGAAAGGGGCTCAAAAACGCAAAACGGCCGATTTCGGTCTAAAATTGCACTTCGCTTGAAGAAAGTCTGCTACAAAGTTTCTTTGTGTGAAAACTGTCAGCGGAAAAGTTGTAAGGCAGTTATTCAACGTTTACAAAAGTTGAATAAATGTCACACGCGTAGATTGTGACGCGCCTCTCTGTCTCTCGATGACACTGAATGACCTTGAACGCCGCAATAGCCCTTATTTTGCGTTTTTTCACCGAATTCGATAGATTTTCAGGCCGATTATGTCACAGTGGTTGAAGATCGCCTACATATCCGTGCAAAAATGATTGGTGAAGGCGACCCCTTCTACGTGAAATTTTGGATCAAACTGCATGACCCCGTTGGAGCGAAATCGCCGATTTTCTATCTCTTTTCGCTCGACTGACTCAGCCGTAACACCTAGCAAAAAAGTTCAAATAACACTAAATAGGAAGTCCACTATGCGGGGCGAAGTGGAGCCCCAAGGGGGGGGGGTCAAAAAAGCAAAATTTCCAAAATTTAAACAATAAGCGATAACTCCGAAACGATACGAGATAGGATGTCAGTCACTATTAATCACTAATAGGAAGTCGCATACAGGCTTTCGATTGGTACCGACGTCGATGACCTTCAATGACCTTGAACGCCGTAATAGCCCTTATTTTGCGTTTTTTCACCGAATGTGATAGATTTTCAGGCCGATTATGTCACAGTGGTTGAAGATAGACCTAAAATATCCGTAAAATATTGTCTCCCAGTTCAAGTCTTCCACTTTTGGCAAAAACTAGCGCACCCTGCAGCGCGGCCTCTGTGCGATAGCTGAGCATCTTGTTTATTATTGTCACGTTCTTAAAATGTTTTTCTAACGTTTTTTATTCTTATTTGAACATTTTTACATTTACGCATTTTCCCCATCACGTCACATCAATTTTTGTTCAGTAGTTTCTTTAGTTTTTCTGCGGACAGACAGACAGACAGACACCACTAAGACAATACCTGCTTTGAAAGTGTGGCTGGCACACAGGTAACAAAATAAAAACACACATTAAACGTCCAAGCACGTACCATGATGTCTTTTGCAGACAATCTCAACTTGCTAACAATGTTCTTGGAAGAATCTTTCCTGCCAATCACGTGGCCACGGTACTAACAAACAAAACTTACAACAGCCAAGTAAACACCGAAAAAAAGCCGAACAACTAAACATAACAAAAATAAACTGAACCTGATTTGGTATCTTACAACTTCTAGACAGGAGATGCATTGGGTCTATTCACACAAAGCCACATCTGTCATCGGGTTTGAGTTTGACAGACGTAAATCACATAATGACATTTCATGCTTTTAACATATGGAAATGTAAAGAAAAATCGAAGAAAAGTATGTAATAATTTAACCAAATGCAAGCCCTCTTTCACAGTAGTTACCTAAGCAGATCCAATAACAACATACCATACCACACGACACAGACCCAAATGGCAATTATATATATATCACAGCTGTAGCTTACAAAAACATGGAAAACCTGGGGAAGCTGGAGGTAGTGAAATACGACAAATATATGTATGCTTCTAGGGTTTTGCTGTCAATAAAATGACATAAAAACCATCTGGCGCTGCTATGGCATTTTTGTAATTCTGGCACCATTTACAGACTTACTTGCTTAGTTACCAGAAACACTGTGGCAACAGATGAGCCCGTCTGTGTTTCAGAGATGTCCAATTGTCCACGGACTGGGTCGAGTCGGTTACGGCTGGTCGGGTCAAAAATTCTACAAAAGGGACCACAAATATATATTCACTACTACACAAGAAAGCAACCGAATAACAAAAAACGAAAATACAAATGTTGAAAATTTGTTCTAAAAATAAAATGGGTTTATTTTCGTTGTTTACTATGCATACATCTTGCGCATGTCCTGTTTACACGACTTAAATTTCTGAATATAAATTCAACAACATGGAGGATGATAATATTGTATTCTGAAAATCTAACTTTTAGCATCATCATGAGTTGGTCGGGTCGGGTCAGTATTTTGCTGTGATTGGCGGATCGGGTAACAGAAAATGTACCCATGGACATCTCTGCTGCATTTGCTGCATTCGATAACAAACGGAGTTGACTTAACTGAAACAACACGAATAGCAAATGTCTCCCAATTGTCACATTCACACATTCACAAACACAGATTTACACCCTAAACTCATAGCAGTTAACAATGTCGAACTCAGTGGCTAGTTCTAGTTAACAAGTAGGAAAACAGACTGATACAATCAGTACAGTTTGGCAACATAAACTATTACCACTGCAAAGTCAGAGTTCACATCGGCATGCAATGTAGTGAACCAAAATAATATCATTACCGACAAAGCAACGGTTAAGTACTGTACTAAAGAGATGCGATTAAAATTTAATAGTAAATGATGCTAAACGTTTTGCTAGCATGGTAAAATCATAATATATGCAAATAAAACCACATATCTAACAAGTATCTAAACAACCGTGTTAGTTCTACTAAAAGCATGCACAATTCTAACGCAAAAACAAACTGACAATGTTATGAATATATGGTAATCACGCTCAAGATATGATAACCATTTCTTTGTTGACATGCAATTCATGCATGAGAGTTATCAAATGGCAGTGCTGTGTGTAATACAGCAGGGCAAAGGACAGCACGGCTACCAATGCTAGCACGCAACAAGTGCAGCATGCATTAAATTGGTTGATAAACAAAGTAAATAACAACCGTTTCAATACATATATCACGCCGATGAAACGAAAGTGATAACAGAACAATGCAACCTCACAACAGAAACAAAACACTTGTTAGAAAACTCGACAACATGGTCTTTGTGGATGTCTCCTCAACTCGTGAGAGGTTGCCCTGAAGGCATCTTTCCAGCCAACCACTTGGCTAGGTATTGTATTGACAAACCAAACCCATAAGATAAATAGCAGAAAACCAAGAAACTTAAGGAAACCAAATTAAATTAGTTTAGTCACCTTTGATGACATCCGGGGTCTATCCCAGAAACACAGCTTTCAGAGAGCATAAAGGGCACTGAAGGTATAAACCATGCACACAAAGCATGGCAACTGATGGTCTTCAGCTGATTGGACACTATTATGCCACAGATAGCGAATATATACAGCTACTAAAGACAATATTACTGCAGTACTGTATAATATTGAAAATGTACAATTTACACAGAGAACCAAAGTGGTAAAATTAAATACATGCATGCCCAATAATGCCTTCAACATTACAATGTATTACAAATAAGCAATGCAAAATGATGTGATGTGAGCAGATAGTGATGTGACTAACGTAAAATCAACAGAACAACTGATTACTTTCAGACATGCCAGTTTCATGGCAAACAGCAGGCATATAAGATCTCAGAAAACTACTCTAGACTACTTTCACTACGACCACTACATTCTTGCACACATTAGCATCCCCAAAGGGGCAAAGGACGGCTGCTGCCACCCCCACCAGAACCATTCCAGAAACTTGATCTCTTGATCATGAGTTCAGCATGCCTGGGAAATCTGGTAAGAAATGTGCACATGAAATGAGAGTTAAGACAAGTAAGTGTGGATGTTAGTGCAGGTCACTGTAGTCTCTGAATTTTTGTAGAGCCACGAATATGATCAAAAGAGTCCGAATGCGAGGCAGGGTGAGCAGCTGCCGCAGCCACACTTTGCCCCATCTACCACCATGGCCTGGGAATGCCACAAAGAAAGAAGCACAAACAAACGCGGTGATGCTGGCTGACACAACATCGCAATATCACAGTCAAAGCCACATCAAAAATAATCATCATGAACATCACATCAGATGCATGTTATGTGGAGAAAGATTACGGACACAGAATGAGACGGCTGGCATAAAAACTGCTCACAACTACCTGCCAAAATCAATCAATACAACTAATAACACTGTGACTTGTAAACACGCACAAAACATTGTTTCAGTAACCGGTTTTGCTTTTTCTGTGTTTAAAATCTGTTTTGGCATGCTTGCTAAAGACTGTGCAATGAACTATCTGTGTTTGTATGTCATATGCATAACATATCACAATCAGTATCCTAACATCAAACATTGCTCCTACTTACAAACTGTGGACCCCGGTGACATCTTCTGTAACATTCTGCATCAGTTGTCATTCTGTTTTCTTTTAATATAAATATGCTTTCAATATTATTGGTATACATGTATATCCTAGGTGGCACTTTTTTCTTCCAATGGCACCTCAACTGTTTGGACCCATATTATGGGGTTGGTGGGGTGATGTTTATTCCACTGACCACAGTACATCAAATTCACAAAATTATCTGTAATGTTGACAATCACAAAAGTGTACATAATCTGCACAGCTGCGTTAACCACAGCTACCATTAGACTTTCATCACACGAACAAACAGCACCAAAATATAACTAATGATAACGGCCAATAGGTGCCAAAGATGCTGCACTACTATGGTAATCTAATGTATTCTAACTTACTACTGACAAAAACGTGTTGACTGATATCTAACATGCCAGTACGTGAGTACAGGTCACAACTATTGTACCTAAAGGACCATTTGCATTTAATATACCGGTATTGGTAATTCATCCAGTTTATACACGTAATATAGTTAAACTTGCAGATGAAAAACACAACAAATTAAAACAATTCAGCACTTCAAATTATCAATATCAGTGCACTGAGATCGCGTTTCCACAAGTTCTGAACTTATCAGCATCTCACTCTAACAGTAATAAATACGGTTTAATAAATTTACGCTGAATGAAATCCAGCACTGGCCGAGTTCAGAGCATAAGAACATACATGCAGGTTCAACTAGAATCAATCAGCCACTCAATCACACCTGTACTCTCGGACCTATTACAGGCGAGTCAGCTAGTCATCGTACAACAACCACTCGCTAAAATTAACTCCTGTTCACTTGACTCGGTACACTCTGCTCGTAATCTTGGCTTCATTTCTGATGAACATCTTACTTTTTCTGACCAGATATTTGCTCTTTCTAAATCCTGCTACTCACACATTCGTCAACTTCGATGCATCCGTCCATACCTTGATCTCAAAACAGTGAGCACCATTGCTACCACCATCGTTCACTCTAAGCTTGACTACTGCAACTCACTTTACTATAACCTACCTAAATATCAGCTCAACTGTCTTCAACTCATCCAAAATTCTCTAGCTCGTGACGTTGTCAGAGCCCCTAAATCCTCCCATATAACCCCTTCTCTCTGATCTTTACACTGGCTCAAAATTAAAGAATGAATAGACTATAAGATACTTTATCTTACTTACAAAGTCCTTACTACTACCAAACCATCTTATCTCTATGATCTTATCTCTCTTCAACCACATCGCAGCACTCGTTCCTCTGATGTTGTCACCCTTGCTCGTCCACCTTCTTATTCCTCGTTAAAAGTAAACAACCGCTCTTTCTGCCATGCCTCACCTCGTCTCTGGAATGAACTTCCCAAAGAACTTCGCTAACCTGTCGATGATGAGTCCCTGTCACTGTCATCTCATCTTTCTCTCACTGGTCGTTCAAGGTCATTGATTTAGTACCAATCTAAAGACTATGTGCGACTTCCTATTAGTGATTAATACTAACTTACATCCTATTTCACACCGTTTCAAAGATATTGCAGATTATTGTTCTGGAGTCGGACCATGCGAAGCATTTTCGCTTGATACATAGCGTATAATATCGCTTCAATCGATCAACACTGTTTACTTTTCAAGATGTATAAATATTTGTACAACTTCCGTTTAACATAACGTACGGTAAGTGCATGTGTGTGGCATTTCAACTTCTATAAGTCACCGAAGAGCAATCTAACGAATGTGAATATCGTGGGTCTGGTTTGGTTCGGTTCCGGCCAGAACAAATTAGTGCAGTTACTGATCCTGGCTCCAAACATTTTCGTCTGGACGTACGAACACTGATGATTTCCGGGAGATTTCTAGATTTCCAGGACCACAATCCATTAGAATCTGCATTGTTTTTGAATTGGTAAATAACCATTTCATTGCTGTTTTAGCTGACATTTACTGGGCAGAGTTGCTAACCTCAAGATCATACTGATCCTGATTTACTGTCAGATCTTTTCCAGTGGTGATACAGTACACAAATGTTTAACACCTTTTAAATACAAAAACTGTTGGTCACATTAATGGCAACCTTTCAACACTATCAGACAATTTTCAGGAACTTTGCAAATTTCAAGTGGATTTCCAGGAGTGTTAACAAGACACCCTGTCACATCCCCGCACAAGCCCATGCCACCTTTGCAACACACATAATACACGTTCTCTAATTACAAGAAGTACAACATCTACTAAGTGAACTTCCTGGCCTGAGAGGAAAACTGCACTGGGCAGTAAGCAGCATGGTCTCAGCACCGGAATGACTGTAAGCCACTCTCCCCGCAATCACAATCAACAAATAAAAACGGGAGTACAACCACAGAAAATGACATTCAAGTATATCTCAATTGTCTCAGCCCACCCAGCCAACACTGATCAAACATTTATCTCTCTCGCTCGTGTCTCTTTGCTGAAGACTGCCAGTTAGTAGGTCTCAGGATGCAATTACAAGTGCAAGCTAACGAACAGTGTGAAGCTTCTAACATTCGCAAATCAAACTAAAACGTACTATATAAAACCCGAGCGACGTCGGCTGTTAATTCTGTTCTATCAGTTCCAGATCGAGATCGTCATTGATGGCAGGAGAGTCATCAGGCCCGTTGCTGTTGCTGTCGGTAAATGTTGGCTGCTGGCTGCAGATCAGTGGTGGTGGTTCTTCACAGCCAACGTTAATGGCAGCTACTTCGTCGTCCTCGCTGCTGCTGCTGCTGCAAGTTCCAGGCATCAGACTGATCAGAGCTGCTGCGACTGCTGATGCTGCCGAACTGCCATGCTGAGGCGAACTCAGAGTGGGTGAGCTCGATGATGTCGGTTCTTCACTGAGACGAGTTTCACAACTTAACGAGAATGACTTCAGTTTATCAGTCAGCTGACGGTCGGTATGACTGGCAGGAGACTCTTGTGACTCCTAGAAACAAACATTCTGCAGTAACACGTAACAGTATATAGCTGGTCGGATGGCTGGTCAGTCAAGTCAAGTCAGTCAGTCAAGTAGAGTCGAGTCAAACTGCATAGCATCATATGTCATAAAAGTCAAATGTACAGTGTTTGTGTTAATTACACGAGACTAACTACAGTAGATTTAGCTACATGTATGTGACTTAGTGACAATGAAAGTAAATGCAACAGTATATTTTTGACAGTCAGACATATCATTATAAACAGGCAGCGGCTTGTTTGCTCATATTTCTATCGGCTCATCAGTGGCTTAGCAGCTACACACAGCTGGCTCATATCCGTACTGAACGTCAGTGGCTCATCCGCAAGTTGACTCATGCTTAGGATGTAAGTCTAACATTCTAACCATTACATCACCATGCTTATTTGTAGTCTGCATAAAGAAGCTTTGGTGGCACAATGAGTTCAGGGGGCAATTACCAAAGTCTGGAGTGGATACCGAATGGACCAAATAAATGCATGGGCACATAAAACTAATAAAAATGGCAATTAAAATATCTGATAGTCCATGAGACATCTCTTTGATTTTAAAGTGAGACAAACTATTAGCCTACAGTTACTGCCAAATATTCCAGTCTATACCACACCATAATTATTGCAAAAACCTTGCTCGCTTGTGACCATTCTATATGCCTTCTACCGGAGACTGCAAAGTGATTATAAAAATATTTGTAAGCAAAAAAAACATACTTAAACATAAGAAAACGAGCTAATCTGACTTAACTACATTACTGTTCAAAGTACAAACAGAAAACTGACTACCTGTGGTCAAATATGTCTGGTGTGTGGGGCTCCAACCTCCAATCACAAAACTTGCAACCAATGTAGATTAAAAGCTCGGCCTCCAATAAATGACTGATCAGTATTGGCAGCAGTCAGGCCCCTAATGGTAGACAGTGTCTTGATACTAACTGTTATTGCTACATAACCGGCACAAGAAACAATGCGACACTCACCTCTTCATTTGTTGACAGAAATGTGCTGCTCTGACTCCTTGCGCAGCCTCCGCAGTCAAGTGCATACGCCGTCTGAAAGATCAAATGCAAACTACAAGTGCAGTAAAAGTGGCTGATATAATCACTGATTAACCATAAGTCACAATTGTAGCCACAGTGCCATATGACGTGCCTGCAGGAACAATGAACATTTTTCATTGAAACTAGGTCAGTAAATTGACTGACCTGAAAAAGCTGATAGAAATGTTTTGACAAACTAGACAACACTCCTCATGCGAGACCAGCAGTGTCAATGCACTGCTATTTTGATGTTATAATCATAATGTTTGTGCTATTATTAGCTCGTACATGTTATGCTGGCAGCCAAATCTGGTACACATTAATAATATGAATACCTGAACACCAGCAATACCTATAAAAAACACTTGCATATAAAACCACACGGAACTGCTGTAAAATTGCAATTTGTGTTATGCACTGCTGTCCCTTTTGTATCAATATGCATTGCAGTCTGACTGCAATGACGAGACAAATGTTTTACACAGCACAAACACACAACTGTTTCAGTAGCAATTGTTGAGGTCTACTTGCATTAATCAATGGCACCCGAAAGAACTCCAATGAAATCTTTAGAGGTTGTTGAAGTAGTATTTTGTACAGGTCAGGTACGTTCCTTCTGGTTCCCACTAAACAGTGCTAAAGCACTGAAGGCATACAAGTAGCAATCCATTTAATAATGAGACTTTTTTCGAAGACTATTTTAATACAATAAACGAAAATTATTATTCAGAAAATATTTATTACAAACAACAATCAATGCTAAGACAATTGATAAGTAACACAACAGATACACAGCAGTTTTTTCAGTTACAGCCTCAAGTAAATGAAACCGGAAACTAGATGACACATACAAACAAGACATTCAAAGATCATCTGAGGGCACCTGCTGCCTGCTTCCAATAACATTTTGATATTTTACTGCACGGGTTCTGTATGTCAAAAGAACCACTATCTGTCTGTACAGCCTACTACCAAATGACTCATCACAGCCACAGCATGTAACAGGCCTGCACAGGGCAGTGCAGGGGCTCATGCATGCCGACAGCTACAGAGATGACACATTATTGAATACACCCACACAACATACGTGGCACAACACACCGTGGGTGGGTGGACAGAACAGATCATGTGCCTTCAGCGGTATCTCATATTTGTTGTACTTCTGCACTAGAAAGCACTTAGAGAGAGAGTAGAAAACCAACCTTCATCAAAGCTGCGACAACTGCTATCTAAATAAATTTGATCTGATTCGCTAACAAATGAACAATGCAAACTCTGTGAATTTTTTCAAATGTCTCGCATTTGGCTCAGTGGCTTAAGTGAACACAAGACTCGGGTGCAACTCCCCAGGTGTGCCACACAACTTGCATCATGATTACTGGTGCACATCATTTGAGAGTAATTTACTGGACAGGTGAGATGGTTCAACGGTGTCTTCTATAATTCTACACTGTGTCTAAAAAAAGTTCACCCTTTTATTTTTGTGATTACTCAGTCAAATGTTGATTGATTTTAATAATATTGGGTAACATTGCAGCATAGAAAATTTGCAACCTAATAACATATTCCTTTCTTGTAATATCCAGTTTATGAACGAATGTTAAAGAATAGAAAATCAAGAGAGATTCTGTATGCCTTCAACGCTGCCGCTTCATCTTGCCATCATGCCAGTTTCTTGCAGCATTTTAACAAAGATTCGTTCAGTTTCTGCAGTCCCCAACCTTTATTAAGAAATTTCTTACTAAGTTTTTCCCCCATAAGCTTTAAAAACGTACAAAATGTTCATCAAAATTTGATCCTCATAGCTGAAACCCATGTTTACACCAAACCACTGACATCAAAGAAGGGTGAACTTTTTTTGAGACATACAAGTGCTAACTGGCTTGGTGTTGGTATATGTTAGTGCAACCTGGTATAGAAACATAGCACATTGGCAAGTGAGATACGGGCTGTGATGTGCACTTTACCTGTTATCACCACACTACATTGTGGATCATCCTCAACACATAATCTACGGTTTCTTGTCCCAAGGATGACTACCACTTACAAAAATTCTATAAAATGTATTGTTACCTTCTTGGCACAGACAATGAAGTTCATGATTGCATGCTATGTATTGCTGCTATTTTTAAGTCTCCACCAACAATAGGCAGTGGAGGCATTATGTTTCTGGGACGTCCATCCGGCTGTCCATCTGTCCCTTTCATGAACATATGTTTCGCATGACGTGATGTCATTTACTTAGTGGACGGATTTCAATAAAACTTGCCACAGATATTCATCATGTGAGTGTTGCTGAAAAGGTTTTTGAGGTCAGAGGTCAAAGATCAAGGCCAGACCATTTTAATTTATAATGGCAGGGGCATACATTTCTACAGTGTGGCCTTAAAGCTCATTTGTTCACTATATTATTATAATTGTAAACCACTACTAATCTTAAACCTCAGATTTCATGATTCAAAACACACAGAATTAATTATATGGCACTTCAAATACGTTCTTTCAAAAAATGTTCAAACAAAAATTTAGAACAGAAAATGTTAATTACATGTTTCAATGAAAGCAATAAAAACACCGATCAACTCTTTTTCGCAATCTAAAGAGCATGCATCTTATCACATAAAATGTCAGCATAAAAGCACCATTAAAATGTTTCTCTGTAAAAACAAGACATAAAACAAATTAAGCCTATTACGATAGACAAGTAAAGAATAATGTGAAATACTAATACGTATCAGCTGCAGTAGTGTAGAAGCTTCTGCGCTACTACTAACTGAGCAAGCTTAAGTACCTTTTTCTCACAGCTGTGAACAGGTTCTCCAAGATTTGCAGCAACAAAGTTCCTGCCACAACTTACACTGGCAGCAAATCAACCCTAATCCTGGCTTGAAAATTCCCAACTCTGGCCAGAATGTCCCTCGAAAAATGCGAATGGCTATCAATTTTACCGAGCCCGTTAAACATGTTGCTGAATTTATACTAAGAGAGCTGCAGATTTTGACCCAACTGCAGCAAAAACCATCTGCTGGCTGGACTCCACCTGGAACCACTCAGAAGCTCACAGCATTCCCCAAACCCCTATCTAGACTAAAGGGAGCATCTTTTCTTAACAAAGGGAAAATAGGGGAAAAGGAGAGAGAGATGGCAGGAGAAGAGTGAAAGGGAGGAGTGGTGGTATAACCCTTCTGCAATAATTTAACAAACTGAGCCCTGCATAGAACAGAGTATAAGACAACCCATTAAAGATGACAGTAACTACCTCTCGCATCTTGCGGAAATCAAGCCAAGGTCGATACTCGTCGCGGCGCCGTTTTAAGCTTGAAGATCGCGTGAGCAGTGCACCGGGCTGAGAATGACAACGTGTCTGTAATGACGCTGTATTGGCGGACAATTCTCTGTGATTGGTTCCAACAGCTGCTGTACACGATAGCGAAGACGCAGACGGTTTCACAACGGATTCAACTCTGCATTCAGACAATGGCCGAACGGGCATAGGAACCCATATGCTTCTGAATGGTGAAGCTGGCAGCTTACCGGAACCCGAGAAATGAAACAGGGTCTGGCCAGTGGTGTCTCGACGAACATCTGCACTGCCAGATGACACAGCAGGCAGAGTGGTCACGACTGCAGTTCGCACAATTCCAGAAACATCAGGATGGACAGGAACTGGCTGCTGCAGACCACTGCTCTGTCGGTGACGCACAAAGTACCTCTGGATGCGACTTTCAGAACGTGTTCCTCCGGGGACTGATGCAGAACGTCGGAGACGCTTCTTGGGTGGCATCTGTGTGGGACTCAGAACATCCTGCACTGCCAGTCGTGTGGCAGTGTCAGTTGTCGACACACGCAACACTGACGGACGATCACATTTTGATGCTAGCGAAATATGACCATCTACATCAACAAACAATATGCAAAATGATGGTAAAACCCAAAATTTAACATAAGCATTAATAAATCGATAAAATACCAAAAATTCTGTCCACACTGTCAGCTGTTTTTTTAAATAGCCAATTGGACAATACATTTTTTGTTAATGCCAAACTCTCCCTACTTAACACACAATGAGGATTATCCAAGTCTTGCAAAAACTGTATACAATTACTCATATGGCTCACTTCCTAACATGTGGCAACTTCGACTGAGTTCTGTTCAGTGGCTTCGATATGAACACATGCTGGAAACGATGAAAATGCAATATCTGAACATTAGCTACTGAATCTCAGCTGCTTGTAGGCCTAAATAAGTTCATCAAAATTTGGGAGAACGTAGGGACCCTTCCACAGTTTAAAACTTGTTGTAAAACCATCCAAAATAAGCAGTTTAATATCAGTAAAATCAACTGAAGATATATATCATATTAAATTAGGAAGGTAAGCAGTGACTTTAAAGATCACCTAATGCCATCAAACATGGTACAAGTTGATGAGGCAGCTAAGCTAAATCTGTTTAACAGGTCAACAGTTGTCTCTATGTATGTCTGTGTGTTAACCAGGGTGGTGATGCCACCAAGTGAATGGGAATCAACTATATAGCTGTGCTGTCAGCTGAGCTTTACAGCCCATGGGCTGTTTGTTATTTAGTTTCAGTTATTGCAAATAAATTTAGTTTTGATTACAACTTTTGTTGACTAAAATACAAAAAAAAATATAGTTACAGTTTTGTAACAGCTGATGAACATATCACTGCTGCTGACACGAACTGTTTCCAAAATGTAAGAACCATAACAGTGAACATACATTACTGCTATTGAGTACAGTGTAAATATTAATAACCGATACCTGGCGGCTGAGTCACAGCAGTTTCACCATGATCTTGCAGCGACAACTGAAACAAGCCAAAAAATGTGCCATGTAATGCTGTGCAGTATAGCAAGTAGAGTCACATGCGACCGCCTGAATGAGATAAGAAAGAATGCAGACATGAAAGGCATGCCAGCCTATTGTACCCACCCACCCACGCAATCCCTGCACAACCCCGCAAGGCAAGGCAGGGCAGGGCAGCGGCAATAAATCTCAAAGGTGACTATAATACGCACCTGTGAATTGTCATTGGTGGCGTCGATGGTCTGCTGGAGTAACTGGTCAGTGACCATAGTAACCATCATTGCTAGTGTGACAATGTTACACCCGCCATGTCACTCCAGCTACAAAACAAACACACAAGTCAGCCACTCAGCAGCAGCAACCTCCTCCCTCACTTGGGTTACTTCTTTCCACTGCTTCACTCAGTAACACCAATCCATTAAAACCGCCACACAAAATAAACTTTCAAAATTTTGAAGGTCAAAAGGTCAAGGGTCTTAAGGTTACATAATAAAAAATATAGCTTACCCAGAAAACATGGTGAAGAAACAGCCATACTGGTACCATGATGCTATTTACAAAGGTGGACCATGGAACATATACAACAGGGACAAACAATTTGTGCCAGTTTTTGGATTGGGAGAGAACTGAGCCATTTTTTGTATCTGCATCCCAGTTTTTCTGACTGAATGTCACGCCACCAGTCTGCAAATAGGTTTAAACATTTTATAACGTTAAACACACGGTCACCTGAGGCACTGTTTTGCAGATAAACTGCACTATGCATTCGGTAGCCGGGCTCCGCCTGGACCCACTGGGGCAGCTTACAGTGCTCCCAGACCTCCTAGTGGGAGTTGGGGCCTACTAATAGGAGAAGGAACGGGGAGGGAGGGTACAGAACTGTGAAATCCCTTGAGAACGCGTGCCATACCTGAGCACCTTAGAGGTTCACGACAAGGCACTAATACAAATCCACATTTACCTTACCTTGCAGAAGTGTAGAGAATGCGAAGTGACGGAGGAAAGCAAAGAGGAGAGGAAGGGATGGAGGAAAAGGAAAGGAAGTTTTGTTTGTCCCAAATTCTGAAAGCCTCCGTGGTCCCTGTGTTTAAACTTTGCAGAAGTACAAAGTACAAACACAGAACAGGAAAACACAAGAACAGGAAGCGTTTGAGGTCATTCAAGGTCGTTGATGTCGGTACCAATCAAAAGCCCGTATGCGACTTCCTATCAGTGAATAATCCTAACTTACATCCTATATATCTCGCACTGTTTTCAAGTTATCGCACAGCATGGGTCAAATTATCACATTTGAAAAAGGGGTGCCTGTCGTTAATGCACTCGTTCTCGATAGTCTCTCTGCAAATATTGCCATAAATCATATACTGCTGAAAACCAATTCTCTGGACTACATTTCAATCATTGACAGTATGGGTCTAACTGCAACTAGTTTGCAGTTAACTTTCAAATGTGACACATTCAGTGTAATAACACACAGGCCATTATGTCGTTCAAGATCATTCAAGGTCACGAATTTTGGTACCAATTGAAAGCTTGTATGTGACTTCCCATTAGCGAATAATACTACCTTACAGCCTATCTTGTGCCATTTTCAAGTTATTGTGGATCATTATTCAAACTTGTGCTTTTGACAAGGGGTACCTCTCTTTAACAAACTCATTCGGGGTAAATCCCTAAACTAAGCAACATGAAATTCGGCAACAAGAAACTAGAAACATCACTTCATCATAGGTGTAAAACTTATTTCGATACCTTGAACCGCATAGGCATGGATCACGAGAGTGACACATGCAAATAGACAGACAGACAGAACCATCTTTAGTAACCGAGCGTTCTATCAGCATTAACATGCTTACTAAAATGTCAAAGATAACGGTCTTAGTGCTACACTGTGTCTATTTCAATGATCAACGTCACAAGAAGACAAATTTCAAACTAAAATGCATCATTAGCACATTAACAGCTGGTGGCATAGTGTCAACTATCACGTTGCTATCTGTGGTCAACATTATCTGATTATGCAACCATCCCAGACTCAATGAAAGGTAACCTTATCATTGTGCGTGCTCTACATCTGTCCATCCATGTAACATCAGCTGTGCTGTATGAGCTTCTAACCAAGCAGTACTCTACACAGTTCTAATTTTGAATGCAATAAGCATGGCAAAGGGGTCAATCCAAGAAGTTCTTCAAAAGACGAAGGCACGATATCAGGACGTATGTGTTTAGCAACAGGATAGTTACCGTAATAAATAGAACTCTTTCTCTGACAGCTGCATTACCGTAACTGCACAACAAACTGGAACCAGAAACCAAGTAACACTAGATGGCATTTGACAGCAGTCAACGGGTATGCCGTTGCCAGAAAAGTGCATTTTTGGATAAATGTTGCCTGTGACTTTGACCTTTGAAGTTTGAACCCATGACCTTGAAAACGTAAACAGTTCATCCCGTGACTGTAGTAAGTATTTGTGTAAGTTTTTCTTCGAATGCCTTCAATGATTCAGGAGCTAGTGAGTTCACAAGTTCCATGGCCTCGATCTTTGACCCCGTGAGCTTGAAAATGTAATCTGAGTCATGTGACCTGGCAGTAAGTAACTATGATGCGTTTTGTTAAAATATATCCATGCATTCCCGAGATGAACAAGGTTTAAAAACAGACTCACACACAGGCAGATGCACACAACCACGTATAACCACCCGGACGAACTCAGTGCTATATCATACATCACATGCTTTCATCATAATCATCGTCATCATCATGAAATTTCTAGTGCACCTATTACATTAAGAACATCCTCTGTTAATACAAATAATTTTCCAGTCTGTCCAGTATTTTTTTGAAACTCACAACTGGCTTTTCATACGAAGGGTGCCTACCCTGTTAGTTGGTGGAAGCAAATCTTCCTATACATCCCTTTCGGCAAATCTTCCAAATCGGTAAAGTGCGCTATGCTGAAGGCCTGTGACGCATGCGCAGACATGGGCCAGTTATAGCGCACTGTACCGATTCGGAAGACTTTCCTCCCTTTCCTCTTACATTTATATGCTATCCCCACAATAATAATGTTCCTTCCCTTCCTCTCTTTTCCCTTTCCCACCCTCTCTCCTTTGGTTGCAGTAAGGTTAAGGATTGTACCGGCACACCATTTCTCGGTGCGGTGTACCCTACCAGTAAGGTGTTGACTGCAATACCACTAACGTTATGAGCTGCATAACGTTAGTGGTACTGCAGTCAACACCTTACTGGTAGGGAACACCGCACCGAGAAACGATTCACAGCCTTTTCGCTCCCGGGCCAATTCGCTCCCTGGAGCGAATCGGCCAATAGGACCCTGGCCAAATCGCTCCCTGGAACTTTCGTTCCTTGGCCCTTTCGCTCCCTGGCCCATT